>Ga0307507_10001526_pt1 | contig 51613 bp, 13 predicted proteins | sample 7_EM_MG_FD_207223 | JGI IMG/M metagenome (GOLD analysis project Ga0307507, IMG submission 207223) | Populus trichocarpa ectomycorrhiza microbial communities from riparian zone in the Pacific Northwest, United States - 7_EM | ecosystem: Host-associated > Plants > Roots > Unclassified | place... | reverse complement strand
AATTAGAGAACTTCGACCGCCGGTCGAAGTTCCTTGAAATCTCTTCAACCACCTATATAGAAATAAGCAATGCACAGAGTTTTAGCCCCAATAACCTCAATTTAACAATCGGTGGAGCTCTACAATAACTCGGAGTTCAAAAATAGGAGTGTTTTCCACTATGTCAGATGAATGCGAGAGGCTATTTAGTAGCTGTAAGATTCTGCTTGAAGATCGTCGGTCTCGATTACGAATGGATATAATTGAGGCGAATGAGTGTCTTCGGCACTCATACGGGCCTCCACGGAAAGGAGCATTTGATAATTAGGAGGTTGGAGAGGTAGAAGGAGAGCCTGCAGCTCCTTTTCTATCACCTGCGCAAGCCTCTGCCGCTCGCAAGGCTGCAGAAGCTCTGCCTCAACAACCTGAGGTAGTTGGTAAGGCTTGGGGTGAGGGCCTTGAGGAAGAGTTTGATGCAATTGAAGGCTTTAAGGATACACTTGGCAATGAGGTGGAAGCTATTGAGGACGATAAGATTATAGAGGGAGGCTTGGAGGGAAGTGGTGAGCAAATCTGATACCCTTTTTGGTAAGTTCAACTACACTCTACTCCTCAATTACAACACCAAGCCTACGCCAAGACTTACTATATATAGTATATATCTACACTGGAGCGCCGCGGCGATCCTGGCGGCAAATCGTCTTTTGTCGAACTGGATCGTATTTCCTTACTACCATCTTGATACTGGCTTCAAGTCTAGAACCCTATGTCTCAATACCCCGCTCCTTACCTCGTATGTCTCCTCGTATGTCTCGTATGTCTCATCGAGTGTCTCATCGAATATCTAAATACTTGTTTCCATTACCGAATGACGACGTAGTCGTCATTCTCTTTGCAACCTATTTGTCACCTATCTGGTGTATATATAGAGGCTCTAGAGCCCTCTTTAATAGACAGAGTTCTCATACCTGGTTGTCCGTTCAACATCTTTTTAGTGGATGGCGTGGATTTGGCCTCAGATCCACGCCACGCCAATCCAACAAGATCACTGCCTAGGGAAGCTCTAGATGCATATAACTAGCAGTTAATGGCTCAAGACAAGATCTACGTTATGGTTCAGCCTATGCCAGCCTTAGGAACTGTTAGAACTCCTTACTTTACAGAACAGAACGTATTACAGTTTATTAAGCAGTATAAACGGCTATGCACCTGACATTGTGTGACGAGTAGGGAGAAGCATTAGGGCCTACCTAAGTACTGTGATTACTGGATAGGGATATAAATCCAAAGCCTGCCTAAATTCACAGCTGGCAACTGGATAGAGCTGGTAAGAAAGCTTAGAACCAAGTATTAAGCTAAGAACTACTACCAATGCATAGAGTTAAGGGACTTTATTAAGGCATTTATTAGGAAGTTGGCGGAGCAGCTAGGAAATCTGCGTCACTATATACAAGATTTCACCAGTATTTTAGCTAGAGCGGTAGCTATAGGAAACCTTACTAAGCAAGAGAAGGGGTGGTGGTTTATATAAGGACTCCCTATTAAATACCATAGGCACGTAATAGAAAAGACGGGAGCTATAGCAGAAGAGCCTAGTACCCTTATGTTTAAAAGACTGAAGGAGGCCGTAGAGTTAAGAATAATAGCTGTAGAGAACGTTAAGCAAATAGCTGTTCTTTTGGAAGAAGATGTCCTAAGTGTCTAGCTTATATAAGAGCTATGGCAGCAAAGGAATAAGCTTAACCGCTAAAGGGAAGGACAACTTCTGGACCCAAGGAAGCACGCAACGCTATTAAATTAGGCTATAGTTTAAAACTGGGCAAAAGGATATAGCTTAGCACTAGGATATAAAGACTGGCAGAACAGCACCCGAGCTCCCTTTGTCCTATAGGGCTGTTAATCTCCGCAAGACTGTCGACCTTTGCAAGACTGTTAACCTCTGTAGGACTCCCAATATCCGCAAGATCCCTAATATCCGCAAGATTCTACTACCTTTAGATAGCCGCAATGGGACACACGGGGTTAGCGAAGCACGCGAGGACAAGGCCGACGGACCTGTTTTGGATACAGAGGAAGTCACCATTTTACTAAGCATAAATGCCAAGGGCTAAAGGATCTTATTTAGCAAGGATTTGTACATCTGTCTAATAAAGGAAGACTAGTAGCTAGGACGCGCGGTTAACCTAGACCAGTACTACCGTGGCTCGGCAATAAAGGACGATTAAAGGGCATTAAGAACCGGCTCTGTATATACTAGGGAACAGACCTAAATAGGCCAAAGGAAGGACAACCGCAGCAATAGGCCCCCCCTATAGTACGAACGGATTTGACTGTTTTCTATAACGGAGTAGTGCTAAAGAACAGTAACGGGAAACGCACGAACTAGAAGAACTACTATTAAGTACGGCCTACGGACTTAGTAGTAACACCTAGCTAGCAACGTCCGTAGACTAGCCTAACTCTTAGAGACAGCCGTACAGCTAGGATAACCATTGCGCTATAGGAGAAGAATATACAACCGGAAGGTTATATCCAGATTATATCACGGCCTGCAGATAAGACAGCTAAAGCTAAAAAAAGGAATAAATTATCTAGTCCATGGAGACGGTCTTAGAGATAGACACTTAAGGCTAGCTATTAACCAGTAGGCTCTACAGCAGGCTCCGTAGTAGGTATAGGATGTTTAACTAGGGGATAGTTAAGTTCTAAGGTGGGGGAGAGGACGTAGGTAACGGCCGTATAAAAGATTTCTATTTGTCTGCTTAGTTACTATATTTCCTAAAGCTCCTTTCTTATTTACTTTATTAATCGCGACGTGTCGAGACGCGTTAGTTGTAACAACCTACTGCAAAAATATCAGCTTAGCTTACTACCTATCACTGAGCTAATAGTGATTTTCCATACCCGGCATAGAAAATCCTAATTAGTCCATTTAGCAATAGAGCCGGTAGAACTCTATACCGCCCCTAGAATTCGATAATGCACTAGCTATATAGTAAGAATAGCATTAGGAGCCTTAATTAATTGCATGGATATAGAGCCGATTATACAATATAGAGCCAGATATAGAACTGTACGCAGAACCTTAACTAATTGACTATACGGAAGCCTTAATTGAACGACTGCATAGAAGCTATGGTTAGTTAAAGAGTCGAATTATACCTAAGCTTCGATACCAGTACGTTACCGTCACTAAATCAAGTTAGTTAAATGTCGTTAAATTAGAGCCTTTAACTGGGCTAACCTTATTCCTTACTTAAATAACAAATAATCGCAGCACAACTACCACTGCCATCCAAATTCAGTACTACGCTAGCTGCATAACAAGAACAGACACCGCGGCAAGGAAGGAACCTATACAAGGACAGCAGTATAATATTGGAAAACAACCACCGCGGAACAGTAAAGCAGTATATAAAAAGACACTAACAAAGATGCTCCGCAAGAGATTAGACAAGGCACAGTTAACTACATTAAGCCTAAACCTCCTTATATGACTGAAGACAGGACTAAGCCGTATCGGGATAAGCTAGTAAAGGATTATATTAAGGATTATAAGGGGAACAGGAATTGGACGTACAGGAGCCAGCGCTTTTCCTTAAAGGTCGTCTTAATAAAGGACTGCATTGTGGACATAAGGGCAAGGGATATGCGATAGAGGTAGTTATAATAACCGAGAAGCTACCACTAGATAGTTCTAAAGGACGACTTAGATAAAGCGCGGAGTTAGCAGGACAATAATAAAGAGACTAAAAGCAGAAGATAATCCTAGGAAGGCTCTTAAGCTAGAAGAAGATTAAGGATACGCGAGCATACTGCTAGCAGCGGGCAAAGAAGCAGCCGCAAAAGCCTAAGGGTATGCCAAAAGAGTTAAGCAAGGACGTCCTAGAGGAGCACCAGGCCCGCAAAAATGGTCTTCTAGAAGCTGCCGTTTACGCTTATAAGGAAGAAAGTCTTAAGATAGGTCTCTGGATTAGACGTCTGGTAAACACTAAGGGCCTTAATTAACTGCATAGATACAAAGCTTTAACCAAACGACTGCATAGCCAGAGTCTTAATTGACTGTCTGTAGATATAGAGCCTATGGATACAGAGCCTTAATTAAACGTCGACGGATTTAAAGCCTTAATTGAGTATATAACAATACAGAACCTAGATCATACGTATAGCAGAAGACGCCTTGAGTCAAGCCAGAGCCTTAGTTAAACCTTAATTAATCAAATACCGCCTCTATAGTCAAGTTGGATTAGCTATAGCCTTTAACCAGGCCAACCTAATGCCCTATTTAAACGTCAGTTAATTATACGTTGTTACAGTTAAATTAAATTAGTCACCGTCGTCGTTAGACGTTTTTAATTAGCAGTTAAGGATCCTATAATAGTAGACAGACAAGCACTAGGCCTAATTAGGAAACCAGTACACGGCCGGAAGATTATTAGAAGCGCCGCTAGTTAATGTTTTAGAGCCTCTATAGGAACCTCTCCCTTTAACCCTCCTTTATTAATCAATTGCCGCCCGTCTTAACGCCCACGGACTGGTTAACCAGAACGGTCTTTTCTATAGACATAGATACGGATCTTTACACAGAGTCTTACACGGAGTTATATACGGAGTCATACATGGAGTCTACGGATATAGAGTATACAGGTGCAGAGTTTTAATTGGACTATAGTACGGCAGCTTAACTGGACGCCTATATATACAAAGCCTTAATCAAACGGTAGATGCGGAGCCTTAACCGATCGTATATCTACATGGAAGTGTTAATTAATTATCTATAAATGTAAAGCCTTAGTTATATATGCGGCAGAAGACACCTTAAGTTAAGCCAGGGCCTTATTAAATCTTAATTAGTTAATTAGTTAAACGCCGTCTTTATATTTAAGTTAGGACAATCAGAGCTTTTGACTGGGCTAACTTTCTACCTTAATTAAACGACCGAACGATTAGTTGCAGCACGTTATCGCCAACTAGTTAGACAGTCTTTGTCTGGTAGTCAAAGCAGGCATATAGGCATGCACGTAGGTACTAGGCCTATATAGGAAATCAGTACACGGCTAGTAGATTGTTGGAAGTATTGCCAGTTAACATTTTAGAGCTGCCCCTGTTTAATTAGTCGATTGCTTAACGCCTATAGATGCGACCTTATATAATGCAAAGCTATAGGTGCAAAGTACACAGCGTAGAGCCACGGATGTAGAGCCTAATGTAAAGCCACGGAGAGAGCCTTAACTAATGTTATAGGACACCTCCGTGACACCTTATACACGTCCACCTGTTCCCACCTGTTTCCACCTGTTTCCACCGACGCAGCAAGAAGAGACCGACCGCGAGACAACAATCTGACGGCAATCTGCCGCATTCTGCCATATTCTGCCAAGTCCACCAAATCCTGCCAAGTTCTGCCAGGACCGCTACTCGAATCCTATTCTGCTCCGTATACGTGTTAACCAAGCAACCAAACTAACGATATATACCCTTTCTTCCCGTTTCCTTACCTTCTCTCCTTACGCAATGTCTTGACTTTATTACACAGTTTATATACGTAGCTTAATAATATCTACTTTGCTATATATTATCGTCGCTTATACTCACTCCATAATACTACGTTGCGTTAAACCATATACTCCGTCCTACCTTAACTAATATGCAGAACAACCTAGAAACCCCCTTATCTATAAATAACCTACGCACCCTATTTACCGAACAAATAAGAAGTCTCTAAGAGGCTTTTACGGACGCTCTTGCCTAATAAGAAACTTAATATTACGAGACAATCCAATCCCTAAGAAAGAAAGTTAAAGAGATTTATTATAACCTACCACCTACTACACCGTCGCCCCTACTTATCCCTACTACTATTAACCTATAAACACTGGATAAGAAGAACGCATTTAAAACTAACTCCTTAACCCCAAATTCACCAGTTAATGCCCCTAAAAAAAAGTTATCCGAATATCTCCCTAATCCTCCCGCCTATTCTAGTAAGAGAAGTAAGCTACGCTCTTTCCTTAACCAACTTCAGAACAAGTTAAGCGGTAATATTAACCGCTACCCTACCCCCAACAGTTAGCTTTGTTACGCTATAAGCCACCTAAAAAGAGATGCCGTGGACACTGTATACCCGTTCCAACTAAGTACGGTAGAGGAACTAGTCACTATACTAGAAGCATCTTATAGCAACCCTAACCAAGTCGCTATATTATAAAGGAAACTAAATAAGATAATACAGGGCTCTAAGAACTTCCCATTATACTTTACTAAATTCTACCGCTACGCCAAAGAGACTAAATAAAATAAACCCGCCTTAATTAATTGCCTAGTAGAGTCTCTAAACCCCAAATTAAAAGCATCTCTTGTAGGAGTTAAACTGCCAGGTACTATTACCGCCTGCGCTAATATTATTAATGGCTTATATAACGACTTACTACGCCTTACCCCAAAATATACACCTTAATACTCTGCCCCCTAGCCACCTAAAACCCGCAAGGACTTAGACGCTATGGATATTAATACTAAAACCCTTTCCTATACCCTAAAAGGATCCGCTAAATAAGAGCGACGTATTAAACACAGCCTCTGTTTTAAGTGTGGAAGCGACGCTTATATCTCCAGCTACTACTCTATCCCTTTCCGAAAGAATTTACGAACGGTTAATACTAGCAGCCGTTTACTATACTAATCCTCTAGTTACTATCCCTAATCTTTACCTGGTTCTAGCCCCGTATCTAGTAAGCACTACTTATAAGGACGAAGTTATAACTAATGTTCTATAGAAACCCCTTCCCACTCGCCACTAAAAGGCACGTCCTAGAGTTAAGTTGCTCTTTAGGACAGCTATATTATAGGATTTTATTAAACGTATTAGATGTTACAAACCCTAACTTTTAGGATTATAGTATAACCGTTAACTGCCGTCTTTGGCAGAAAAGTTAATAGGCTAACGCTCGAGTTCTAATTAATACAGAAGCTAGCGGTATAGGATTTATTAACAAGATCTTTATATAAGATAATAGGTTTACCCTAATACCCCTTAACCAATATATTAACGTATTTGGATTTAATAGCAAACGCACTATCTTAGGCCGTATTACTTACGTAGCGGCCCTAAGACTCCAATACCTAAACTATAAAGAATTAATTAAGCTCTTTATAACTACCCTAGGTTACCTAGTAATCCTTAAACAACCCTAGATGAAGCTATATAAGGTAACTATTAATTGGGACAACCTTAAGCTTCTATTTACCGCCTCCCATTGCAAGCAGAAGTGCCTTATAACTCACTGCTTAGACCCTAAACCAAAATCTAAAAAATCCACCAGGATCCACCAGTCTAAAATTTCCACTAATGTCTACCCTGCATCTAAAAAGTCTACCCAATTCCACTAACCCAAGAATTCCACCAAATTCCACCAACATAAGAATTCCACTAACGTCCACTAAGAACCCGGAAATTATACTAAACCACATAAACTGACTCTGACCGCTATACCCTAAACTAAGTAGAAGCTTAAGCTTAATATACAAAGGTACTAGAAGAACTGGTATTCCACTATAAAAAGGTTACTTAAAGAACCTAAACCTAAATCTAATACTAACTTTGTACCTAATACTAAACCTAAAACCATGTAAGAAACTAAGGATGATTTAAGCCCGCTTAACACCTTAGATATCCACATAATTGGAGCTACCCTATTAATATAACTTACTAGGAAACCTAAACATATAATCTTCGCCGTTACAATAGCTAATATTAAGAAGGCCTTAGTATTAAAGAAGCACACTAACCCGGCCATAAAAGTACCAGTAGAATACCATGATTATTTAGATGTATTTTTATAAAAGGAAGCCAATAAGCTACCAGAACGCCGTCCATATAATTATAAGATTGTAGTTAAAGAAGGAAAACATCCCAGATTTAGACCCTTATACAGAATGTCCTAAAATAAACTCTAGGTACTATAGAAGTACTTAGACGAACATCTAGATAAAGAATTTATTAAAGTAAGTTCTTTACCTATAGCCGTACTAGTAATCTTTGTTAAGAAACCTAGTAATAGTCTGCGCTTCTGCGTAGACTACCAAGCTCTTAATACTATTACTATTAAGAACTAATACCCAATCCCATTAATCCAAGAGATACTGAACTAATTAAGTAAGGCTCGCTTCTATATAAAGCTTAATATTATCCACGTATTCAACCGCCTCTATATTATAAAAGGAGACAAATAGCTCACTGCATTCCGTACTCAATACGGATTATTTAAATACTTAGTAATGCTATTCGGCCTCGCAAACGCCCTAAGTTTATTCCAACACTTTATAAATAACACCCTACGCCTATACCTAGACGTCTTTTGTACTGCTTATATTAACAATATCTTAATATATAGCAATAATCTGGCTAAACACCAAAAACATATCAAACTAGTCCTATAAGCCTTGCGCAGAGCCGGCCTATAATTAGATATAGACAAATGCGAGTTCTACAAAACGGAAGTCCTATACCTTAGACTTATTATTTCTATAAACGGTGTATAAATGGACCCTAAGAAAGTTAAAGTAATTGTAAACTAGCAAGAACCTAAGAACGTTAAGGATGTAAGGGCCTTTATAGGCTTCGCCAACTTCTATTAATAGTTTATTAATAACTTCTCCGCCTTGGTTTTACCCCTTATAGCCTTAACCCAAAAGGACAAAGCCTTTATCTTTAATAAGGAATGTAAGAAGGCCTTTACTTATTTAAAGGTTATGTTTACTACTACACCTATACTCCAACACTTCAACCCAGACTAAATAAGTGTTGTAGAAGCTAACTTATCTAATTATATTACTAGAGGCATTCTGTCTTAATATAATAAGGAAGGAGTATTATACCCTATAGTATACTTTTTAAAATGGCTAAGCCTAGCCAAATATAATTACGAGATCTACAATAAGGAATTGCTGGCTATTATTAGATGCTTTAAGCAATGGCAACTAGAACTAAAAGGAGCTGGATTCCCAATTAAAGTTCTTAGTAACTATAAAAACCTACAGTACTTCACAACCACAAAATAGCTGAGCTACCGTTAAGCCCGCTAGTTAGAATATCTGTCCCAATTCTAATTCTTAATTACGTACTGCCTAGGCGTTTAAGGCTAGAAGCCTAATACCCTAACCTAACGTTTATAGGACGCACTAGCTTAAGAAGAAGCGCGCTCCTATTATAATTAAACCCTACTCCGCCCTAAGCTATTTAAACCTTTTGCTAAAGATCTTATAGTACACGTTCTTAAAATAACCGATCGAACTATTAAACAGATTATAGTTGATGAATATCCAAATAATAAGTTTATCTAAGAGACGCTTAAGCTAATTTAAGATAGCGTTAGACGCTCTAAAAAGATTTCTCTAAGTAAATGCGAAGCCCGCGGAAACCGCTTATACTACTAGAACCGCCTAGTTGTCCCTAATTATAATAAACTTAAGCTTAAGCTTCTTGAACACGTATATAATCTACCAGTAGCCGGCCACCTAGGCTAAGAAAAAACCATAGAACTACTCTAATAGGAGTACTACTGGCTGAACATGCATAATATAATACGGAAGTACGTCTCTAGCTACTATACCTACTAACGAGCCAAAGCTTTATATAAGACGTATAACGGCTTCCTAAAACCACTGCCTATTCTAGATTAAAGATAGAAGGATATCTTAATTAACTTCATTGTTAACCTCCCCGTAAGTAAAGGCTGCACAAACATTATGGTAGTTATAGACTAATTATCCAAGATAAGATACTTAATCGCCTACCCTAATATATTAATACCTGCTATTGCCTAACTGTTCCTAGATTATATATGGAAACTTTATAGACTCCCTAAAACAATTGTCTTTAATAGAGGCCGCTAGTTTGTCTTGGTGTTTTAGAAAGAACTAACTACCCAACTCCATATTAAAGCACTATTATTTATAGCATATTACCCAGAAACGGATGGTTAAACGGAACGTGCAAATGCTATAATGGAACAGTATATTTGGATATACACGTTGTATTTATAGGATGACTAGATGGACTGGCCTGCATTTGCCAAGTTTACTGTAAATAACTTTATCTTAGAAACCACAAAGGTCTCCCTATTCCTGGCTAATTATAGCCAGCACCCGCGAATAGGTTTTAAACCCTTTAGTAATGTTCCTTGCCTAGCTTATTAGGCCTTATAAGTTGCAGAAGCAAACGAATTTATAAAGAAGATAGAAGAACTATAAGAGTTCCTTACTAATAAAATAACATAGGCCCAGTCTGTCTATAAAGCCGCAGCAAATAAGAACTAAACCCTAGCACTAGCTTACTAAATTGGTGACTTTGTCTGGCTAGACGCAAGAAATCTAAACACAAAACAACATACTAAGAAACTTAATTGGAAGAACGCCGGCCCTTATAAGGTTAAAAAAGTTATCTTTTCTTATACCTACCAACTAAAGCTCCCTAATACGGTTAAAATCTACCCTGTATTCTATACGTCAGTCCTCCGCCCTGCCGCCCCTATATTAGACGCCCTACCTGGACAGATCCAAGACCCTCCCCCACTAGTTAAAGTAGATAGTGAGGATAAGTACCTTATTAAAAGAGTTAATGATATTAAGTATAATAAACGGAAACGCAAATATATATACCTTACGAAATAGAGAGGCTTTACTAAGCCCTTATGGGAACCTGTTAACTCTATAGGACTTACACAAGCCGTAGAAGACTTTCATGAACTTTACCTAGAACTACTATAGCCCCATCTCGCAGAAGCTCGAGTTTAAAGGGGGGGTACTGTTATGGGACACCTCCGTGACACCTTATATACGTCTACCTGTTCCTACCTGTTTCCACCTGTTTCCACTGACGTAGCAAGAAGAGACCGACCACAAGACAACAATCTAACGGCAATCTACCGCATTCTGCTATATTCTGCCAAGTCCACCAAATCCTGCCAAGTTCTGCTAGGACTGCTACTCAAATCCTATTCTGCTCCGTGCATGTGTCGACCAAGCAACTAAACTAACAATATATACCCTTTCTTCCCGTTTCCTTACCTTCTCTCCTTACGCAACGTCTTGACTTTATTACACAGTTTATGTACGTAGCTTAATAATATCTACTTTGCTATATATTATCGTCGCTTATACTCACTCCGTGACAACTAAGAAGCTGCGTATAATGCAGACCAGTGCAAAGCTAGATATAGAGTTTTAATATTAAGCGACTAGCTAAACGGTTAAACTAAGCCAGAGCCCCTGCTACCTTAGTTAACTGCCCTACTGCTACCGCCGCTACTACTACTATCCCGTCTAGCTATTTTGTCCCTGCTGTCTTAACCAACTGCTCTATCTCTACTGTTATAGATCTATACCGCTACTGGGTCTATTTTACTGCTGGATTTGCTAGATCTATTTAGCCGTTTAGCTATTCTAACCAATCTATTCTAGACTTAATACTGCTTTAACTGTTCGATTCTAACTATCGTTCCGACTAACCTGTTCCGTTTTACTGTTTCTACCAACTACTATTTAGACTAACTGTTCTATTCTAACTGCTGCTCCAACCGTTCCGTTCCGCTATTCTGCTTATTCTGCCACTGCTACTAACCAACTGCTATTAACCGTCTGCCGCTACTGAGATTTCTGCTACTAAAGGTTCTACTGCCGGATGTCTTACTGCTTACTAACTACTACCGAGTTCTTCTACTAACTGTTCTACCGCTGACTATTCTACCGCCGACTGTTCTATTTTGTTTTACCGCGCTAACTGTCTGCTTTTATTACTACTTTTATTACTATTACTGTTACTACTGTTATTACTGTTTCTACTACCGCTACTGTTACTACTGTTACTGCTGTTACTGCTGCTACTGCTATTACTACTGTTACTACTGCCGTTATTATTTCTGGTTTACTGCTATCCTAGCTGCTGCTAGTAGAAAGATTGAATCTTAGCTATAGATGACAGAAGGACGCTATAGAACAGTTCTATAAGAGGGCTAAGGATAAGGTTACCTACATTCTTTTAGAGATGTGCTTTCCTTTGTCTATTCTGCTTTTACTATACTTTCGTTTAGCTATTCTTCTTTAGGATAGAACGTTAGGGGACAACGTTCTTAGTAGGGGAGGTATATAGTGGTGTAGATTGGACGTCGCCTACTATCTTGGCGTTTTCCTATATTTATAGAGCCTTTGGCTTTCCTCCCTCCTTCTTATATATCATCACTAACCTATTAGTTACCGGAAATACATTCTTTTCTTTCTTACTGACTGCTTTCTACTGTTTGATTCTAACTAATTACGACTAACCGACCAACCAACCGACCAATAGACTGACAGACAGCACCGTGACTTCCCATTGGCGAGACACCGTACCCTCCTACACTAAGACTTTAAAGAATAAATAAGGTCTATAGTAATTCTAGGCAAATACAGTGTTTAGCCTAAAGGTTAAAAAGTTAATATGGCGATTAAGAATTAAGATAACTTTAAGGATCCTTTTAGAAGAAGGAAACTAAAAGAAATAATAGATAAGTTTAGGCAACAAATTATTGTATAGTAAGAATAAAAGCTAGACTAGAGAGTAGCTATGCTAGAATATACAAAGAATAGAGCACCTATATAAAAAGTTATAAATAGGCCAAGGGTAGGAATACTAAAAGCTAAATAGTTAGATAAACTAGAATAAGAAGAGGATCTAGGGATTCTAACTAGATTTGTAGAATAATATACTAAAGGTTACAATAACGTAGCAATAAAGGAATACTTTCTTATGGATAGGTTATATATACTTACTAAGCTATACTAGAAGTGGTATAAGCAAAGAGGGAATAATAAGTAGGAAGATTTCTGTATATAGCCAAATGAAAAAGTTATACTAGACTAAGTAATATCTAAAAAGCAGATAAGTTACATAAAAGAGGCGTTAGTTATAATATTAAAGAACCTAGAGAAACAGGCTAAAGACTAAAAGGAGATAATATAGGTATTAGTACCAGTAAATAACATGGCAATATTTAGGTTAGTATAGGAAAGGTTTAAACTTAAGGATAAAAATAAGCTAAGAGTTAACCTAAAGCACCCAGCACATTACATATTAGCGTAGATTGTATATATAGATAATATATATAATATATATAGGGCACCTAAGGATAAATATCGCAAGTATCTAATAAGAATATATTGGATAATAGAGGAAAGGCGATATAGAGACGCTAGGTATATATATAGTTAGCACCTGATAGGGGTTTAGGAGCTAGGAGACTTAATACTTTAACCTAGAAGATTCTTTATAGAAGAGTGCCTAGATAGATAACAGTGGTGGGAGTACCTAGAGAATACGTGTCTATGGTATATAGAAGAAAAGAAATAAACTAAGTATTAGCCATAGAAGGACCAAGTATAGTTAAGGTTAGATAGCTGTTAGTTGGGGAAAGTAGAGGCCTATAGGACTAGAGGGAGCTAGTAGTAAAGCCTTAGACCCTTAAAGGAATTATAGGACAATACCTAAGTTTAAGAGTTAAATGGCAAGATTAAAAGTTTAAAGCGTTAGTAGATAGTAGAGTAATAAGGAACTATATATTACTAATAGCTGTTAAAAGGATGGGCTTACTATATAGACAGAAAGAACATCTATACCTGTTAATAATAATTTTAAGAGATCTAATAGCCTATGGAGAAGGTATTATTAATCTTAAAATAGGACCTATTTAGTTAACCATTAAAGGAAGACAAGTTAAGATGTTTTTTAATATCCTACTATTAGGAAAGGATAAGGCAATACTAGGAATGCCTTAGTTATAGAAATACAACCTAAGGATTAATTGGATTACAGGTTAAGTTAGTATTAAGGATATATAATAACGCAAGATACGATAATAAACTAAGATAGTATAGTACTAAGTTAAAGCGACGTATAAAGAGACTGAGTAAGGCTTAAGTTATGTACTAAAGAGATACCATAGGTTTGGTAAAAGACTATAAAGCTTAGAAAGCAAGTAGTTATTAGAATATATAGTATAGGACTATAAAATAGAGTTAGAACTAGAAATAAGTCTAATGTTCTTTCTGATCTGTAAGCTTACTAAAACTAAGTTAGTAGCGCTTAAAGAGTTTGTCTAGGAAAACCTATAAAAAGGATATATTAGACCATTATAGTTATTAGCGGGATATCTAGTATTATTTATCCTAAAGAAAAATGGAAAACTTAGGATGTGTATTAACTATAGACAGTTAAATAGTATTATAAAAAAGGATCGGTATTTTTTACCTTTAATTAGTGAAATCTAAAACAGGATAGGTAACGCGTAAATCTTTATAAAGATAGATCTAAGGTAGGTGTATTACTAAATTAGAATTAAGGAAGGCAATAAATAAAAGGCAGCCTTTAGGTTAAAGGAAGGACTATATAAGCTATTAGTAATATAGTTTAGGCTTATAAATGTACCGGTAATGTTTTAAAAGAGAATTAATAGTATATTAAGAGAACACCTTAATAAGCTTATTATAGCATACTTCAACGATATTATTATCTACTTAATAAGTAAGGAAAAATATGGAGAATATGTTAAATAGGTTTTAAAGAGACTACAGGAGGAACAAATGCTAGTAGTAATTAAAAAATATAAGTTCTTTACTAGGAAGACTAATTTTATTAATAATAATTCATTACTTAACGTCCGATTTGGATCCCTATTGGGCCCACGCGGACTACTCCTTATATATATGTGGGGAGAAAACTCTATAACGTATTTGATCACCGAGACCGCCAGATCACCGAGACCGCCAGCGCAAAATACACCAAAAAACCCAAATTTCAAATTTAAATAACTTAACAACAACTTTATAATATTTTTTAAAAATTTGAATATGAGCTTATATATGCCTCTTTTAGCGTCTATTAAAATATTAGAGCGTATAGTATAGTAGTTGTTAAGATATAGAGTTTGGGGGCTAAAAATAGAGACGTTTTTAAATATCTCAATAACTACTAGACTGCACGCTCTAATATTATAAAAGGTATAAGTATAGGCATATAAGAGCTTATATTTAAATTTTTAGAAAATATTATTAAGTTGGTGTTAAGTTATTTAAAATTGAAATTTGGGTTTTTTGGTGTATTTTGCGCTGGCGGTCTCGGTGATCTGGCGGTCTCGGTGATCAAATACGTTATAAGAAAACCCCGTAATCCATCTCCCTGCCTTTTAGGACTTGCCTATATAGCACTTGCAAGGCGCCTGCGAGTTACCTATAGTGCTCTACTACCTTACTTTTTAACCTTCTTAGGAATCACTGCTGCCGTAATAAGCCTACGGACGCGCTAGCATCGCGAACTTAACTCTACTACTATAGAGTCATTAGGGGGCGCCTGGAGCTCGCCCCTTTGCCTTCTATTACCATTTCCTTTGCAACCTGGAACTGGTCTAGTATATTTTAGCTAATAAGCCACTAGGTAACCACCTTAAGACCTTTTTATATTAAGAGTAGTATATTATAGTTCTCTATGCTAGCTACTAAGAGCATTACTTCTTAGTTGGTATGTAAGGGGCATAATAGTATTACGTGTTTTAGTGTCTGTTTTAGCAAGCCATATTTACATCTTAAGCTACCTACTAGGACACCTACCCAGTAGAGCCAATCTTTTAGTCCTATTATTCCTATTCTTAGGAGTGTTACCATTATATTTTCTGCCTTTATTAGGCCTTCTTAAAGCCCTTAGGTATTTACCCCCTATAGCGTTAACCATACTGCAGCCTCTATACCTTTAACTCCCATATACCTCTCCAGTATTAGTCCAACTAGTACTATATTACAGTAGATGGTTTCCCCATACTCTTTTATACTCTACTTTAGCTCCTTTATCTCTTTTACTATTATCTTTACTAGTCTCTTACGCGTCTCCCTTTCTCCTCTATATAGGCCTGGGCCCTAATATAACACTATTCTTCTTCTGCTTTTTCTACCTATTTCTCTAATATGTCTTCCCTACTTTAGGGTTATTAGTTGGCTCTCCTATAGGGTACCCTAGGGTCCCTCTATAGTTTGTTTAGGCGTAACTTAATATACTTTATAATACTAGAGTTGCGCTCCTTTTACACCCTTTATATTATAGCGGCTTTAATATATAATTATAGGGGGGGAATTAGTTTCCTTCTTAAGCAGTGCTGTGGCCGTTTGCTTATACCCGCCTATCATACTTTAGAGGCAGGCTGTTTAGACCTTTTAGAGTAGTTTAAGAAGTAATTTAGGGGGGCCTTTCTTGGTTTCTCCTATAGCCCAAATACTGGATCTATATGTTATGGTTAGCCGGATAACTGCTATATATAGTAGGCGTGACCTTTAGAAGCATAGACCCTATATAAAATTAATAATTCTAGATATTGCGATGTACTACGCTTGGCCCTTATGGGCCGCTTATAACGTATATACGCTCTACTAGAGTTTACTATCTACCCATACTCCTAATACTCTTAGGCCTTAAACTAGTTAGCCCCTAAAGCCTTAAATATGGATTATATGCTAGAGATCTGTAGGTTAGTTGCGTTTTCTTATAAAGTAGATTAGCTGGTATTTCTCTAGTAAGAATTAGACTCTATATCTTCTTGCCCATTTAATGTAGGTGTTATAGGCTTTCTCTACTATTCTGCAGTTCTTTACGGCTGTTAGCCTATATATAATTAGGTTTGTATTATTAACGAAGCCTATCCCCTAGGTCGCCCCTTCCTTAAAGGACTTAAGTAGGTTGCTTATAAAGAAAAGGAAAAGTATAGGTAAGAGGGGTAATCCTTATAGTATTCCTATTACAACTACAATAGGGGGGCTCTGGTATCCGCTAAAGACTAGTAATGTTTCTTTCTGGCCTATAAACCCTTAAATAAATTATATAATCTATTCTAGGAAGCCCTTTACCTTAAGGATATATAGGAGGCGCTTATAGGGTATATTATTATAGGCACTACTAATATCTAGGCTAAGCATTAATACTATAAAGTCCCTCCGCATTACCTATATAGATTTAATAGTAGTGGCAAGTAATATAAGTGCTGATAGTATTAAGCGGTTCTTTCTTGCCCCTATTTAGCTTTATAGTAGTAGGGCGTGTTCCTTAGCTATGTCTGCTATATGGTCCGCTATTACCCTTTCTAAGATCTTACTAAGGGTGTTTTCTAAGGCAATAGGGCGGTAGCTTTCTGGGATTAAGTGGTTTGCTTTACCTTCTTTTTATAGGACAACTGTTATTATAGATCTTCTAAGTTGTGGGTAGTAGCCTATAGCAAAGTATACTCTAGCTACATCTGCAAGCTAGGGTGCTATAAGTGGTCTATAGGTCTTTAAGGCCTTATTTAGTATTCTATCTAGTCCTAGTACTGTATTATTTAAAAGGCGGCTAATGGTTCTGGCTATTTCCTCTATTGTTATATTGCTATTGACCCATAGATAAGTTACTAGTGTTTCACCTATAATATTACTAAGGTCTGCTAGAGCTGGTTAGGGGAAGAACCTTTCTATAAGGATCTTTGCCTTCTTATTATTGTTATTAGTGGCCTGTAACTCCCCTACTCTTTATAGAGGTGGTAGGTATAGGTCTTCTACTAGGCGCCCCGCCTTTTTCTTTACCTATTTTGCTATGGCCTAAAGGCCCTTATTATAGGGGAGGCTTGGGTTAGAAATGTGCTTATTTATAAACTATCTCTAGTTGTTCCTTGCTTCCTTTTTTAGGGTATTCTTTAACTGGTTTCTTATGTCTTTATATTGTCTCTTATCTTTAGGGTTATAGTGTAAGGGATATTATTGCAGACACCTCAGGTTGCCTTCAAGACAACCTCCGGACGCCCCTTAGATGGTCGCCGGTCACGTGCCAGAGGCACGTGCCCGTAGTATATAGTCTCCACGATCCCAGAGGCCTTACCTCCTTAAGGATTCGTCTCTCTTACCAATCTATCCTGTTCCACAATCGTGTCCTTATAGCCACCTATCTACAAAGTCCCCTCACATTTAAATCCTTCCTACTCCATTTAGAAGGGCAGCTGGCTTTAAGGACCAGATTGTTTATTTACATTTTTTATTTATATCTACTATCCTCCCTTAAAATCTCGTAACGACCTAAATAGAAACTCCACAAATACCTTATGGACAGCCGTCGCGCTAAGGCAGGAAGGTCCCTCTAATAGCAAGAGATTGCGACAATATAAACCTCTGGGTAAGACGGCTAAATAAGCCCTAACACCCAGATGTACCAAGAGCTTGAAGACTCTTGTATACCTACAGTTACTAGCAACGCTGAGGAAAACGCAGACACCCTCTATAACAGTCACAACACTACTAGAAAGTAGCCGGAACCCCTCCGGCCCTACTTAGGCCAATTGGAAGATTAAGCGCTAGACATAACCCTAAAATCTTCCCCTAAGCCAGAAATACCAGAGGAATATACTAACGCGCCTAATTAGGGACCCAACCGGAACCCTCCTAGAAGACCACTGGCCTATAATTGGTATAGTGGCGGCGCACAGACTGCTTATAAGCTAAGCGGGCCTACCCTTTTAGGCAATTTAACCTAACTACTAACTTAAGACTTAAGCCTTATAGGGAAACCCGCATTAGCTATTAGTACTAATACTACTTCTATAGCTAGAGCTTTCCTAGGCCTAAGGTTAGAAAGTTAAGAGCCCCACACCAATTTTCTTTAAGGAGGATATTGGGAAGCTGCCGTAAGGCTCTTGGAAGCCATATAGGAAGGAGCTACTAATAAATATATTAGAAACCTCTAGGGGTAGGTCTAGATCTAGCAGAGCTTAATTTAAGCTAAATAAAATCTTTTACAACCTAGCTAAGGCTAAGGGCCTCTTAGGGGATACCTAGTACCTACCTAAGGAGGTGTGGAAGACTTAGAGAGGTATCTACGCAGCGAATAGAAAAAGGATATAGACTAACTGGCTAAGGCCTCTAGTAGTTTAGAACTCCGCTAGAGACCTAACGCCCAATAATTAGACAATTAGGTTTGTAAAATAGATAACTTCTTTAAGATGCTAATAATACAAGATAATACTAAAGAGCGTACCCGTTGGATTATTAGTAAGATTAAAGATTAATCCCTAAACCAGATTATACTAAATTAGCTTAATAAAGAGCAAATTACTATATAGCCGCAGCTGTAAACCTTCCTAAAGAAGTGGACTTAAGATCCGCATGTTATATAATATGATCACGTAGAACTATTCTAGAATAGAATATAGCTTAACCACCACAATTTCCGCTGGTTTATAAACTTTATAGAAACTTATACTTAACTAATAGATCTAGAGCCCTTTAAAAATAAAGACGGTAGCATCCGTAAGAAGGAGAAAATTGGATTTATCTAGGCTAGAATTAAGCTAGTAATTTGTAATAAAATAAAGCACATGGGAGCCCTATTGCGGATTTGTTAGATAATCTGTATTCTCTAAGGCGTGGGACACGTGCACGAGTCACGTGCATGGGGCACGTGCATTGTAAATCTCTTCAGAGCCCTAGGGGCCCTAGGTCAAAATCATCGACATTAATTAACAATCAAGTCAAGATCATCAATTAATTAACCCATTACATTAATAAACCCCTCTACATGAATTTCGTGACAGTTATAAGCCCGGTCCGCCGACTTAAGAAGCTATTTAGCTATTACTTAATCGTTTAAAGAAATTCTACCTTATCGTTAAGACGCAGACTCTGACAGAAATCCTACCTTAATTGTCACAGGACGAGATTCCACGAGATTCCACGAGATTCCACGAGATTCCACCTTAATTGTTAAAGGACAATTCTAATAATAAGGACGATCCTAATAATAAGGACAATCCTAACGATAAAATACTATCTCAATTCCTCCTTTGCCTATTAGTTAAAATGACTCCACCAACGTTGAGTTCGTTAACTATAATTATCCTTAATAAGCCAGAAGACTGGGAACAATGGCTATAGCAACTCTGAGCTGTTATAGATTAGCAAATTTAGGCCCACGTTAACCTAGCCACAGAAGCACCTTAAGAAGGTCTACTTAAAAAACCACCTTATCTAAAGGTTATAGATTTTAACGAGAATGCAACCTTATATATATAGCTCTCAACAAATTAATAGAGAGTGTACAAGAATAGCAGACGACACTATAACTAGGATATAAAGTATTTCCTAAAATAGGAAGATTATCTTTAATAGATCCGCACCTAGATTACGTCTATAGTATTAACTTAAAAGAAGCTACTGCTTAACCCTTCCTTAACTATTAAAGAATGGCTATTCTAGCTAAAAGAGAATATAGAACCTACCTTGTCGTTTGTTAGAAAAAAGGTACAACACTAGTATATAGAAGCCCTTAAGGGGTTTAAACACTTGTTAAAATTAAATTAGTAGTTAGATTAATGGGAACATATAATAGCCCTAGGAGAGAAGTATAAGATCCCTTAAATGTCCAATGGAATCTGGCTTTAAGATTTAGCAGACATTATTTAACCTTTTAGCGATGCCTACTGTATAAAGTATACTACTAAGTTAAATGACCCGCAGAAGTCGAGATCTTCCGAATACTGCAGAGTAGTAAAGGAGCTGTAAGAAGGACTTAGAAGACCCTTAGAGCAAGCCAATGCTACTATAAGAGGGAGTACCTTTAATACAGACTTTATAGAGCAAGCCATTAAGGATTACTCTAATACTACTAAAGGTTTACGAAGAGGAAAGGCCTTAGTATACAAGAGCCGCTTAAAGAGAGCCAGGACACTGGTAGATAAGGAGACGTCCTATAAAAAGCCAATACCCAAGTGCCTAGCGTGCGGAATACGAGGACACTCTATTCAGGACTGTTAGTGTTTATTTAAAGATAAGAGACCTGTAGGAGTTATAATCGGAGATACTCGTATTAAAAAGGCACTAAGGAAGGTAGAATAGAATAAGGATCTTGCTGATCTAGTTACTAAAATTAGACGTAAACAAGAAGACGAAGCTTAATAATAATAAGACAAAAGCAAGGAAGTCCTACGTCTTAAGGACGTTGCCTTTTATATGGACTTTAACATAAATCTAGTGTTGTTCCGTCTACTTTGAAAATAAGGGTACTACTAGGACAACAAAGGATAACACAATCCTATATTAAATAGAAGAACGTTACGGACAATAGACTATTAAATACGTCCGACTAGGGAGTCTATCAGCGTTTAATACAAGCCGACTGCTACACCGCTAACGGAAGCGTAGAGTATCGTTAAGAGACATTTGCCTAGATGCGAAAGGTAATGCATAACTATGGCATCTGCGTCTAGGTTATCCAGGACCTATAAGGTCTCACGAAGGTTCTTGGATTGGAATATTAATAAACCCTATCTCGACCTCTATGTTGACTAGATAACCTTGAGGAAGCGCTAAGGGATTATATTTAAGTCTTCGGCGCTACACCTAAGCTTAGAACGGTACCGCCGAACGCTTAGGGGGTGTAATTATTAAAAAAGCATGTAAAGGGACAGCAGACCCTTAGCTTATTAAAACCTACCTACAAGAGCTACTGCATTGGCGAGTATAATATACCGGACCCTAATAGCCATTCCCGCAAAATTTGACCTAGAGACGACACAGAAAGATATAGATAACGCGATTGTCCATTACGATCTTAATAAAGTTATTTGTTAATAATATTATCTTCTGCTACTAAAAGACAGATAAGAAGAAAGCTTAAGAAGCAATTAAGGAGCTGAGCAAGGAATACCAGATAAGTACCCTTAGCAAGCTAAAATAGTTCCTAGGAATCCACGTGCTATATAATTATAGCTAGAGGCTCCTATAGCTATCCCAGGAAGCCTATATTAAGAAGATAGCTAACCAGTATAAGACAGATCTTATAGGGCGTCTTCCGGACACTCCTATAGCAGAATCTAAACTCCTCCCTACTAATCACCAATTAATCCGTCCGACGCGTCCGTCCCCCAATATAGACCTACTAGTCCGTCCTATATCCCTACTAAGAGAAGCAGCTTCTATGATGCTATGTCAGAGTATTCCAGTACCTGTATGGCACGAGGAGCAGAGCAATCTACTATAGAGGAGATAAGGAAGGAACGAACAGTAGAGGGAAAGACAAAGGAATACGCGACAAAGGTCAAGACGACGGAAGAGACGGTAGAGGACCGATCGTATAGAGAGCAAATAAGCAGGATACGGTGACTACGTCAAGCACAGAAGCCGAGTTGTTAGCCCTATCTTAGACAGCGAAAGAAGCTATCTTTACCAGTAGTATGTTCAAAGCAACTGAACGAGCCCTTAATTATCAAATACGATAACACGCAGACGCTCTAACTAATCACGGAAGACACGGCAAAGCTAATTACGAAGCTCCAACACGTTAACATCCATCGACACTGGCTACGTCAGGAATACGCAAAGAGACAAGTATAATTTTGATGGATAGTAACGAAGGAGATAATCGCCGATGGACTTATGAAGGCCCTGCCCAAGCAGAGGTTTCAAAGCTTTGTTAATATGATCGGAATGGTGGGTATGAAGGAGCAGCTAGATGAGGAGAAGCAACTGGAGGACCTAAGGGAGAAGGTTAGGGCGAGAAGGAAGGATTTAGATAAGATTATGGTTTAATTAACGCATTAACGGGCACAAGAAGGTAGTTAGCTTTAACCTTAAAGAGCTTAAAGCTAAGGGGGTGTGTTAGATAATCTATATTCTCTAAGGCGTGGGACACGTGCACGAGTCACGTGCATAGGGCACGTGCATTGTAAATCTCTTCAGAGCCCTAGGGGCCCTAGGTCAAAATCATCGACATCAATTAACGATTAAGTTAAGATTATCAATCAATCAACCCATTGCATCAATGAACCCCTCTACATGAATTATCTGATAGGATTACTATATATACGGATTTTGAACAAGCGGTTCTAAACACTAAGGATATAGTAAGGAACCAGACCTCTTTTAGCAAGAAGCTAGGAGGTAACTAGAAATACAGGTACTCTAGTAGTAATATAGGGCAGACCTAAACTTTAAAGAAGCCGTTCTTAAAGAGAAATTCGGAAGGGTTAAAGTTAGGGACCTTAAGTAATAGAAAAGACTTCTAGGGCCAACCTAATACCTATCTAGCACCCTTATAGGAACACTCTAAAAAGTTAAAAGAAAACTTCTCTAGAGGTAAACCCAATTAGAAAAATAAGTAGGGTGATAACCGCACTAATAATCCAAAAAAAGAAAAGCCCTAGTCACGGACCTCTCCTAGCTGCAATTAGGGCAAGATACGGAAGAAGAGACTCTCTATATTGCTATTAAGCTAGAAATAGTACTCCCTATAGGCGAGGTACGTCAGTTCTAAGCACTATATAATAGCGGCGCCAAAATCAATCTTATATAATATGATTTGGTAAAAGAGCATAAGCTTATCCTGTTACTAAAGTGGCAGAAACCTATTATAGGGTTCCTAGATAAGCATTGGATTAAACTATATAGTGCCTATAAGCTTACAGTATTAGTGGCTAATATATATAACTATACCAAGGTGGTCGGCCTGCAACCCTTCTAGGCGGCTAACTTCGTAGGCTATAACCTTATTCTTAGATATCCTTGGCTTGCGGAAGTAGATTCTAAGATACGCTTTAAGACAGGAGCCTTTAAATAGTAGAACAATAAAGAATTGGAAGGGCGTATTTCACTAATAAGCTTAAAAGATATCCTAGAAGATATAGCTCTAGGAGAAATAGTATACACCCTATACCCAAAGGAGTATCAGATCCAACCCCTATTCTATAGCAAGATAGGTATAGAGCCTAGCATAGGCGATAACCCTTCTGTAATGGATACCCTATGGGGAACTGCTAGATAGGTTACAAAGACACTGCAGGGAGGCAGCAATCTTAAAGATCCCACAAGATACTTCTACCGCCATAGGTTACTCTGGCTTAAGTAATATATAGAGAGTATGCTATAACACCTTAAACGCTATATTAAAGAGTTCCTTACCCTCTACTGGCTACCGCATGAAACTGTCTAATATACAGTGGTAACTATGTATAAATAGCTACCATAGCGTGCGACGCTGCCCGCGAGCGTCCTAAGGGACCTCCAGGACCTACCTGACGATAACGCGGAGGACGAACGCGACCCCAATTTGTTAAATATCCTAGCAGGCCTAAGGGACTTACTAAGGGTATTTTTAGGCAAGTGAGTAAAAGTCCTTTAGCGGAACTCGGAATACGATTATATAATTAATCTAGAAGAAGGCAAATAACCGCTAAACCTTCCTATCTATAACCTCTTTTGTAAAGAGCTTGAGATCCTACAGGAGTATCTTAACGGCTTACTGGAAAAGGGATGGATACGGCCCAGTAAGTTGCTAATAGATATACTAATCCTCTTTATCCCAAAACCAGATAGGACTATAAGGCTATGCGTAGACTATCGCAGTTTTAATAAGATCACAATTAAGAACCGTTACCTACTACCACTGGTTAGTAAAATGCTGGATTAATTATCTAGGGCGAAGATCTTCACGAAGCTGGACCTATAAGACGCCTATTATAGGCTCTATATTAAAGAAGGGGATAAGTAGAAGACCGCTTTCAAAACCTAATACGGCCACTTTAAGTATATAGTAATGCCTTTTGGGCTAGCCAATGCGCCTATAATATTTTAATTATATATTTATAGAGCCTTAGGGGGACTAGTTAACCGTATATATGTTATCTACCTAGATAACATTCTAATCTACTTAAAAGATAAGAATTAGTACAAATAACACGTCTACAAAGTGCTGGAACGCTTAGATAATTGGGGCCTCTACGCTAAGGCGTTAAAGTGTGTCTTTAATACTAAGTAGATTAAGTTCCTGGGTTACATTATAACGCCTATAGGTGTAGTTATGGACCTAGTATAAGTGTAGATAATCTAAGAGTGGCCAGAGCTAGAGAGCTACTGGGATGTTTAAGTGTTTTTAAGCTTTGCTAATTTTTACAGGCGCTTTATCTATGACTACTTAGACGTTGTCTAATACCTATCTAACCATATTGCTGAAGCTTCCTAAGACCCGGCCTAAGGAGTAAAAAGCTTAAAGGTGGGAAGGAAGAAAACCAAAAAGGGATTAACTAAATGGTACAAACTATAGACATGGCCCAGAAAGGTCTAGGAAGCCTTTTAGGAACTACACGCAAAGTTTATAAAAGCTCTACTATTACGGCATTTCGACCCAGATTAGCTACTAATAATAGCCACTAATGCATTAAATTTTGCCCTTATTGGTATCCTACTACAACCTAATAGGCATCCGGACGCTACCCAGCTCTACTAGAGACTAGTAGTATTCTATAGCAGAAAATTCCAGGGACCTAAAGTTAGGTATTATACCCACAATAAGGAACTGCTTGCCATAGTTAACTGCTTTAAATAGTGGCAACACTACCTTAAGCACGCGAGCCATACTACTTATATACTCTTAGATTATTATAATCTACGCTACTTTATAACTATAAAGGAGCTTACACCTTAACAAGCTAGATAGGCAAAGGAGCTTGCATAATTTAACTTTAAGATTAAATATAAGCTAGGGGAAAATAACCCTGCTAACAGACCGTCACAACGGCCAGACTATACCAAAGGCTTTAAAATGGGAGAAGGAAAATAGATAATAGATATCTTACTCCCTATATTACAGAACAAGCTCTAGGTGTGGGATACTTAAGTACCTATAGCTCTACGCACTAAGTCTTAGGCGGTGTAAACCCTATTAGTCTCCACTGACGTTCTAGCTAGTACCCGGTCCGTTGCCAATAAGGGTCCAAAAATACCTAAATAGGATATCCCTAACACAAATTCAGAACCTGGTAATATACTACCCTTAATTGCTGAGCTATCCCCTTAAACTAAAAGCAAAGCTATAAAGTAATTGGAACCTAGAGCCCTGTAATAACTAAAGGACTTTAACCTCGTAGCGGCCTTCCTAATGTATGCGCACTAAGAAGTTATAAGATCTATAGTACCATCTAGTCTTATACTTAGAGCAGTATAAGGCAAAACAGCTTTTACCTAGGAACTATCCAAAAGGTTAACAGATCTCATCCATAAGGTGCAACAGAGGGACGCCTCCTATGCCATCTTTAATGCAAAAGTAGACCGGAAACGTGACGGAAAGGAAGCTAAAAGGCGCTAAAATTGGGAACTAGACCCAATGGGCCTACTGCGTAGAAATGGCAAGGTTTGGGTGCCATAAGAAGCAAATCTACAACAGAAAATCCTTATAAGGAATTACAATAATCCTCTAGGCGGCCACTATAGTTAAGTTAAGACAGTAGAATTACTTTAACGCAAATACTACTAGCTAAAGCTTAAGCAGGAAGCAAAGGAGTACATTAGCCACTATAAAAAGTGTTAAGTATATAAAATCCAAAGGTATAAGCTATGGGGTTTACTTAAATCAGTTCCCCCTGCCAGTAAGCCATAATAACATTATGCTATGGACTTTATTACGGATCTCCCGCCCTTAAAAAATGGGTAAGGACGAACATACAATTTAGTCCTAATACTTATTAATAGGTTTTTAAAGTATATCTAATACCTTCCCATTAACAAGATAATTAACGCACAAGCGCTTATAAACCTAATTAAGGAGAAATGCTTTCTTAAAGTAGATTAACTATACTCTATTATTACTGATAGGGGCAGCGTCTTTATAAGCCAGTACTGGTCAGATCTATGCTTTTATTTAAAAATAGACCACCGTTATAGTACGGCTTTCCATCTGTAGACATATAGGCAAACGGAACGCCAGAACTAGGAACTAGAGTTATATCTACGAATGTATTTAAACTACTAGCAAGATAATTAGTGCGAGCTACTTCCGTACACGGAGTACGCTTATAACTTAAAACAATATGTATTGTATTAGTTTGCACTAATCCAGATTACCTATAGCGTCTAACTATTAGGATTTAATGGTATACCTAATAATTATTGGCTAAGGCCGCATGATTAATTATAGGATCCTACTAGGAAGTCTAAGGACATCCACTAGAGAGTATAAGGATACCTTAAGGAATGGGAGGAGTAATAGAAGCATATAAAGTAGAGCCTATAAGATGCGTAAGAGCAGTAGAGACTTTGGTATAACCGCAAACACTAGAATAAGCATTTTGGCGTAGGTGATAAGGTTCTATTATATTTAACAAATATTAAAACCTATTGACTATTAAAGAAGCTTAATGCAAGATACTTAGGTCCCTTTTAAATTAAGAAATAAATTAGCAAGCTAGCCTACTATCTCCAGCTACCCCCATCCATAGCCTATATATATTTAGTATTTTACATAAATCTACTAGAGCTATGGCACAGACCACTACCAGAAAAGAACTTCCGTTTAGGCCCAATTAAACACCCTAAAGTAGTGGGCAAGTGGTACAAGGTTAAAGCTATACTATACTATAAGTCTGTCAAGAACAAGCTTTAATATAAAGTTAAATAGCTAGGCTGGCTCGCTAAAAACTCTATATAGGAACTAGAGGATTACCTTAATTATTATTGTTGGTATGCTTTAACAACGTGCAAAATACATATATCACAATAATATATACTATGCGGTGTTGTAGATAGATGTTGTCTTCTAATACAAAGAAGGGTGAGGAACTTAAGGTTCCTTATTACGCTAGTGCCGCAGTAACACGTGACGGCAACTTGCCTCACGTAACGGCAACTTGCCATATGTGGCGGCAATTTGCCTCCTATTACAATGCAATATATTCTAGCTATACTGGGAGTACTTTAGAAAATGCGGAGGACTGGTATCCTATAACTGTGCAGTTCTGTAATCTATATATATACTTCTCTTTCTTTTCTTCCTTTCTTCCTTCCTTTCTTCCTTCCTCCCTTCCTTACCCTATGCCTTTATATTAGTGCTATTGTCAGTAGCACGTTCTACCCATTCTACTGTCTTTAACTCGATTTGGTTTGTGTTAATAAGTTGCTTAAGAGCTAATAACGGTTTACTTTTAGTTATAGCGTCTGTAGGGTTACTGTCTCTATTGATCCACTTAACTTTAGCTATTTTGCGTCTTTTATATAACTGACGTAGGCATATAATATTAATTATAAGTCTCTTCTCCTGTGTAGTTCCTAGTTTAACGAGGCATTTGTAGATTAACTTTAAATTAGTGTAAAGGATAAGCAGTAGGCTGATATTAAGTTGCAATTTAACTATAGCCTTAATTGTAGCGCCGATATTAAAACCATGGGCTATAGTATATAATTTGGAGGCTAGTATGCTTCTAGTAATTCTCTTGCACTTGACTAAGGACTAGTAGACAATATTTACCTTGTTTGATGAGTCTGCTAGTACTAGGATATATCTAATCTGTAATAAGAGATCCTTATTGTTTATAAATAAGGAATCAGTAAATATAAGTAGTTATAATATCTCTGTATTGAGTTTAACAAAGTTTAAACCTCTTATTGGGTTCTTAATTTGCTACTAAATCCTCTTATTAAGCAGTTTTGCGTCTTTTTTGTTAGGGTTAATTACCTGGGCAGCGTAGGATAAATTAAAAGAAGCTTTAGGCTGGTATATGGACATAATATAAGCTCCTCTTGCTTGTTGGGCGATGTATTGGTCCTTAAGTGTAAGTGCTATATAAACAGTGCCTCTAGAACTAGTTGTTGTAATAGCTTCCTTAATATTAATAAGGGTTAAGTTCTAGTATTAGCGCTCCTATGTAAGCGTAATTATATAATCCTATTATTGGATAATGCCTCTGTTGAACTTAATTGGGTGTTCTGGCGTAAGTTGTTTGTATTCCTTGGTTAAAAACTTAGCTTTTTTAATCTTCTCCTATTCTAAAGCTGCAAAGACTGAGTTGGCTAGTAGGAGGGTGTTATTAGTTTATTAGTCTATAAACCAACTATTCCGAAATTTGTGGGGTTGTTGAGGTGGAGTAAGTAGGGGTTATAAGTAGATTAGCTTATGTTTAGTTCTTTAATATGGTGGTTATAGTAAGTCTTAAACTAATAATTGCCTGCCTTAGGAATGCCGTATAAAGGTCTAATAACCTTTAGAATTGTGCCTTGTAAGACTCTAAGTGCTGTACTAAGTTTGAGAGGTGCCCTAATATAGAAGTCTTGATTTAGTTTTGTAGCTAATTATATATAGGCCTGTAAAATATCTCATAAGTAGAGATATGTGCCACTGTTTTAAGTTATGGCCGTAATATAGAGAATAAAGTGTTAGCTAACTTGTTAGATTGTAGGTGATTAGGTTAATATAAGGTCTTTTTCTGAGTTATTATATGCCTGTATAACTAGTCTTAACTTCTTAAAGGCTTTATTAGAACCGGGGTTCTTAATCTTGTTAATAAATTTAGAGTTAAATACTCTGTTGCTTTGTGGTATATCTTTAGGGTTAACTAGTTTGAAAACTCCTTTCTTAAGTAATCCCTTAATTTCCTTCTGGCGTAATACTACAAACTAATTAGACTTTGTGAGTTAATTATTATCCTTATCTTATAGATATATTAAAATGTTCGCGGCACTAGCTTTAATAGGGTACTTATATAGTCTACCTCTTCTACGCTTAATAGGTTAAGGTCCAGGCTTAGTTTAAGGTAGGGGTTTAGGCTTAGTTTAAGGTAGGGGTTTAGGCTTAGTTTAAGGTGGTTTGCTTTTATTGTCTTCTAGTTATATATCCTCTATAATCTCAGGGTCTACTAGATATGGTTTCACGACCATACTGCGGAAGTTAGTAGGTCTGTGGGGAAGTTATATAGTATAGGTCTTATTTTTAATACTAAGTAGGTTGTGCGGACCAGACCAGTAGCTAGGTTGGCCTATAGGTCCTTCTCTCCATACTAATACGGGTAAGTTAAGTGGTAGGTTATAGATTGCAGTTATTTTGGGTCTATTACGTATGTTAAGGGCATTTACTACTTGGCGCTCAGCTCTAAGCTTCTTAACTTCTTTTATAGCCTTTTTAAGAGCTGCTGCTCGTTGTATAACTATAGGGTTAGGTGCGTTGGATTCCACTATATATGGGTAAGCTCCAAATACTAGTAAGGTGGGTATAAGACTGTTAGGGCCTGCGGAATTGTTAATTACTTTAAAGGCTATTTATAGGGCTATATCCTTACTAATATCTAGCAGTTCTGCAGTAATAATATAGTATATGCAATGGAGGGGGCTATAGTAGCGTTCTACTATTCTAACTAAATTATAGGCTTTAACAGGTATATTTCTTATAACTATTCCAAATATTGTGGCGTATTGTTTAAATTCCCTGCTTATAAAATTCTTGCCTATATTATATGTAATAATATTAGTAGGTCCTAGGTATGTGTTAATCTAGCACATTTATAATACATCCCATATATGCTTGGCGCTGATGTTTTGCAGCTATCTGCCAGCTTAAAATCGTGTTCCTTTATTAACAATATATAAAAGGGGTGCGCTATTAATATACATAATATCAACCACGATTAAATAGTTAAAATTAATATTATTATATAAGGTAAATCTAAATCTATTAGGCAACTTTTCATATTTTTAATAATGGTGGTAGTAGCATGTGAGATAATCTAAGGTCTTGCTGTTAATATTATGCCCTAAGCGTTTAAGTATTTATACAAGACGCTCAGCTAAAGGGTAGCCAAAACGGTGATACAGTCACTTTAATTCTACGTTGGTAAGGTAGCAGGGGTTTTATTTAAATGGCTTAGTTAAATAAGTATATAGGGATGTGTTCTAAAGTAGGAAAGGGTAGCCAAAGTAATATATAACAGGTACTTCGCTCTAAGGGGTAATTAGCATATTTTTTAGGTTGTTGTAGTACACTTATAGGTGATCCATGTCTGCCAAGTAAAGTAAAAATAGGGTGTTAACCTTGATAATATAAAACTTAATTATGTTAATTAGGGTAATTACTTTAGCTAATCTAATTAATAAGGTTAATCTAATACCAAACTATACGTTAACTATGCCTTGTGTGGTGGTATTAAGCTGTATATTAGTATTAAGTCTCTAAAATGCCAAGAATTGGCCATATCCTACTATAGATTGTTTAGATGCTCCTGTATTAATTATTATACCTATAAACTTATCTGCAGTATAGCGGGACGTAGATGTGGTTATATTATAGGTAAAGGGGTCCTGGTCAGTTATAAAAGGTACTATATTGTCTATAGTTATAACCAAATGGCCAAAGGCTTTATCAGCTAGGGTGGCGGCTATAGAAATTGCTTTCTACTATTCCACTTAGCCAAGGGAGGTATAGTAGTGATTAATATTTAGTTGTAAGTTCTTGTTAGTTGCCTTATAACTTATATTAATAGTTAGTACTTAAAAAGCTTCCTTAAGCTCTTCTTCTAAGTTGGTATTGTTATCCTTGTAATCTATAATATATTAGTTAAGTCGTTTCTTAAATTAGTTATTAAATTTGCTAAACCTATCTCTATTAGTAGTTCTAAATTTGGCTTTGGACTCTTCTTGCTCCTCCTTAGTATATCTCTATAAGCGACATCCTTCCCTATTATATATGAAGCAACGTAGTTTCTTTCGGTTGTAGTTATATGGAGGGTTATTACGGTTGCTGCGGTTATAGTTATTATCTCTTTTATAGAACCGTCGGTCTGTAAAGAAGGCTTATATCTTCTCCATATGCTCTTTTTTATATGCTGTAATGGACGATTAAAGTTTATTAATAAGGGCTTTAAGGTTGTCCGGTAGGTCAGAGACTGCATATCTACATACTAGTATTCCCTAGCAAGAAGTGATGATTTTGTTATAAAGGAAGTCTATAGTTTATAAGGTAGGTCTAAGGCCATACTATAGTTAACAAAGTCTGTGGATTAATAATTAGAGATATTTGCTTATTAACTTGTCTATATTTCCTGCTATTACTATTGTAAGTATAATAGTGTTCTACTTGTCTAGGTTCTTGCATTAAAATCCTAGTCCTTTAAAGAAATTCTAAAGGTGCTCGCAAGCTTTGGCAAATGGTAGGCGGGATAGTTAGTTTATATAGAAGTGGTCTAAAGCTAGTCCTTTTAGCATAGTAGGGAATGCCTTAAGGTAGGCTTCTTAGGGTACGTCCGCTCAATTGCAGATGTCGTAGAATATTGTTAATTTGTAGTTAAGGCTTTTGTTTATGCCACCATATTTCTACTCCTCTATATATATCTTGGCTGCGTTCGCAATTTCCTTGCTATAGCCAGTTATAGTAATAGGGCGGTTCTCCTCATCTATAGATTGTACGTAGAGTTGCTGTGTTATTATTGTAGGTTAAGGCGTAGCAGATAGTATAAAAGTGGACGTAGTTATAGATTAAGGTATAATAGATAGTGTAAAGGTAGAGGTAGTTAGTGTACTAGTTAGTTAGGTTGCGGTAGCTTTAGCTTATTATTACTCCTCTAAGGTACCCTCTGTTATGTATACCTTAATCGATCTTAATAGTGTTGGTCCGTACTTATTATTGGCTAATTTAATCATCTCTCTACTCTCTTTAGTTTGGTCTTCTTCTTATGCTATATTATATAAAGACTAAGGGAGTGTTTTGTTTTATTTATAGTTAATATCAACCTATACTCCTCTAATATTTAGGCAGTTACGTAGTTGCTAAAGCCAGTATAAGGGGATTTGCGTAAAGATATTAACCGTAAAGTCCTTAAAATCTCCCTAGAACGATTTCTAGAGTATTAAGTTAAGCTAGTTGTGTATCTCTGTATATAGGTATATCTTGCATTATAGGTAGTCAGTTAGTTTATCTTTAGAGGCTTCTGTTAGGTTAATCCCATTTTCCTATTTAGCTGCTTCTTCCTTCTAGTCTTTCTCTGTTCCTGACATCTTGTTTATTATATATTGTTTAGGTAAGTAAGGGTGAAGGTAAGGATGTTTAAAAGGTAAAGGTAGGGGAACGGTTAAGGAAGCGGTTAAGGAGGCGGTTAAGGAGATAGTTCGAGTTAATTAAGTAGGGTAAAGTGCTCTACGCAGTAGTCTTCTGAAATAGATAGAACGAGATGTCTAGAAGTTATTGTGGATACTAAATAAACACTCCTAGGTGGTTTCTCTTCTTCTCTTTAACTAAAATAGGCTGATATGAAAGGTGGATAAGTATAACTATCTTCTAATCTGCTGTAAGGTAGATAGTATAACTGTCTTTTAAGCTACCTGCGTGTTTCCTGATCTGTACGCGCTTACTAATTAGTATTAGTATGCTTTAACAACGTGCAAAATACATATATCACAATGATATGTACTATATGGTGTTATAGATGGATGTTATCTTCTAATACGAAGAAGGGTGAGGAACTTAAGGTTCCTTACTACGCTAGTGCCGCGGTGACACGTAACGGCAACTTGCCTTACGTAACGGCAACTTGCCACACATGGCGGCAATTTGCCTCCTATTGCAATGCAATATATTCTAGCTACAATTATAAAGATATTCTAAAAGAATATTAGGACCAAGGTCTATAATCTGCAAATTGCAGAAAGTGCTCTAATACTACGGTGTTATCGCAACCTATAAAGAAAGCTCGCGGTAGGCCAAAAGAGGCCCTAAAGAGTAAATAGGTTAAATTGGATATAGAACAGACAAGCTCCAAAAACCATAAGGATTAATTAGGGCTACGGCCTAAGGCAGGACAGGTCCTCAGCCTTTTCACATATATAGTATAGAATTGATAGGGTATTTTGCTAGAATTGCATTCCCATTTATTAGTTTATATTAGGAATAGTGTTCCTATACCTTTCTAAATGCTTTACAAGGCCTTCCTAATTGCTACTATGTATAAGAATTAATCCTAAATGCCTAAATTAAAAGCCACTATGCCTTATCCCTAGGTGTAGGATTAGTATCCATTAGCCCACTAAGTAATGGCTGATGGGAATGAGATCCAGATCTAGATCCCTTGGTAGAAGTATAAGTAGGTATAAAAATGGGGGCAGGCCAATAAGGTGTAGATAGAGCAGAGATCCTTAAACACTTAACACTAATATTAGGCCCAAACCAGTACTAATAAAGTTCTTAAGGCATAAGCTTATAGTTAATAAAGACACGCTTAAGCCCAGAATAAACAGAGATATTAGCTGGCTAGTAAAGACCAGAACTACCAAGACCTTGCTATAGCAATTATTAGTTACCTATCCGCTAGGTACCCGAAGGGTAACCTACCTAATACCGCATTATATTGTGCTCTTTTGAAACTTAACGCGCATGCGCGAACTTCTTCTTATAGTAAACGGCGAACTTCTTCTTATTACCCCCATTCTTTACCCTATCCTTAGTATACCAACCTTACTCCCTTATTAGGCGTTGCTGGCTGGCTTGCTAGGAATTATAGGCAGTATAGATGGCTGTGGTATAGTCTTAAATTCAACCTAGACATTCAGCGTTAGTGCTAGAATAAGAGAGAGCCCAGGCAATATAGTAGTTAAGGACATTAAAGGATTGTCGCCACTTAGGCCCAGGCTATATTAAAGCCTAAAGTTAGTAATGGAAACCTATTAAGGATAGGAAAGCTTACCTTAACGCAACTACCGCTCTTAGTACGCATGTATTAATTATAAGGACTAAAGGTGTTGGACCTTATATAGTAGGTCTTGTTATAAGCATCCAGAATCTTCTTATCAGACTTCTAGTCTTTTAAAGATGTGCATATAAAGTCATTTAGGCAGGACCAGCACCAGTTGCGGGTTAGCGGAGGTTGGGGTTCTATATACAGCGGTAGGGCTAGAATACGCTGTGGAATCGGATTAGAAGAGCAGTTAGTAGGAGAACAAAGAGGCATATTAAATTAATAATAGAAAAAAAAGAAAATCTTAATAATATATCGAAGATACGTCCAAATTTGGACGAAGGGCGATAATGGAAAGTAAGGTGTTAAAGAAAAGGAGCAGCTTAATAAGCAAGGTGTCTTTATACTTCACCTCCCAATACCCTTCCGGTGAATAGCCGCAACCTTGCCGATATAACTCCGTTACAATAGCGTAATTTAGAAGAAAGGAAACACGCATATAAGCCATTTAGTTATTACTTCCTTATAAAAACTAATTACGCGGCCGGGGAAGGCAATTAAGACGTCAATTACAGACATATATAGGTAAAATTATACCTAAACAATACTACGGTATTAAAGAATAACGTTATAGACGTTTTTAACAAATCGTATAATAGCTAGAGGCGTTATTGTAAAGTATCCCTTCTGTTTACTAGGTAGTAGAGCTACGCTAAATATATAATATAGAACCAATGAGAAAGGATCATAGATTAATATCTTAAAAGTTAAAGATAACGGTAAGATAAGGCTCTATACGTTAAATCCTATACCAAAAGGTCCTACAGAACCATATTAGGAACACTAAATTGCCTATAATACTTGCGATTAATTGCAGACCGGCATAAAGGCTTAGAAGTAGAGTTGCATAAAAATCCTTAGGTTAGCCTAGGTAGTCACTAGCACGTTTTTAGTAGGCTTTTAAGGGGTCTCCTAGCAATCCTTACGTCTTTTCTCCAGTTATGTTTTTTCCTTATTGAGGTTTTCAGGAGTTCAAAGTAGGGGTTAGATAGATAGATAATATATAGCGGCATACCAATATCTCCCCAACATCTCTCTAAACCCTTTTTGGGACGAGCCCTTATAATCTCCCTACTATAAGGTAATAGCGATCGGGGGCTAACCGCAAGAAGGGGGGGGGGCAATGTAAGGGATATTATTGCGGACACCTCGGGTTGCCTTTAGGACAACCTCCGGACGCCCCTTGGATGGTCGCCGGTCACGTGCCGGAGGCACGTGCCCGTAGTATATAGTCTCCACGATCCCAGAGGCCTTACCTCCTTAAGGATTCGTCTCTCTTACCAATCTATCCTATTCCACAATCGTGTCCTTATAGCCCCCTGTCTACAAAGTCCCCTTATATATGGCTACTTATATATTTCCTTCTTGCTTATTATTAGCTAGCAATAAGAACCGCGCATTATACGGACTATATATGTCGCGCGTAGGGGCCTAGTTTTAAGATTAGGCAGTGCTCTTCTAGCACATTTTTAATTACTGCCTAGATCCTTTCTAGTCTTTAGTTAATTTCCTTAGGGGTAGCTAATAAGCCTTGCTTATTTAGTATTAGGTGAATTTCTTCTAGGTTTTGCAGTTATTGTTTAACTATACTAAGGAAGCTGTCTATCTTAAGCTTCCTTATTGCGTATCTTTTGCTATTTAGTTGCGCCTTAATATCTAGGTCTAGCTATATCTGGATAGAGATATGGTCTAAGGCGAGTGCCTATTCTTCTTTGGGGTTGCACCTTTTAAGTCTCTGGTATAGGCCTTTGTCCATAAATATAAGGTTAATTATACTTCTAGCGGTGCCTCGTTGCCATATAATTGCTCCTGGGGGGGGTGGCTAGTTTAAGGCCCTAGATGTCTATGGCTCTTAGTAGGCACTCTGCCTATTATTTAGTAGCAACATAGATACCCCCCTATTATGGGTGGTGGAGGTTTATATCTCCTAATAGGATAGACTCCGTGCCTTTAGTTTCTAGTAAGCTTATTACTAATATAATGTTCTCTGTTTGTGGGACCCCTTTAACCCTAGGGTTATACACATTAATAATTTGTATTAGACTCCTATATGTCTGGATTGTTATAACTGCAATGTCTGGGTTAACTGCCTGCCATAACCACAAGGACAGGCTAATAGCCTTGCTGATTATAAAGCACATGCGTATAGCTGCTTTTGGTTTGTATAGGAGCTGGAATCCTCAGGGGCAGTATGTTAATTATGTGTAGGTATTGTAATACGGCTCTTATATAGCAAGGATGTGGTGTTTCTCTGGGTTTAGACTGTCTAGTAAGGGCGACTAATTTTATTAAATTTGTTATTAAACTAGGCAAAATTAGTATAAACCCAAGGTAGGTAGAAGCTATAGTAGGTTAGTAAGAACTAGAGAACGTTATATAGTTAAGATTGTTTCTAGGGTTTTGCAACTACTATAGAAGGTTTATAGTGCAGTGGTTAAAGAATATTAAGCTATTTATAAGACTTATAAAAAAGGAGGAACTATAGATATAGGGTAGTAAGTAAAGGAAGCTGTTTAAAGAACTTAAGAAGTTATTTACCTAAGATCTAATCCTTAAGATCTACTAGCTAAAGCTAGATACGGTAGTAGAAACAGACGCATTAGACTTTATACTAGGAGTATACTTACTATAAAAGCACTAGGACGCATGGCACCTAGTAGCATACTATAGTTAGAAGATAATACTACTAAAACTAAACTATAACATTTATAATAAGAAGTTATTAGGTATAGTTACAGCGCTTAAAGAGTAAAGAGTATTCTTGCAAGGCACTAAGAAACCATTTATAGTTAAAATGGACTATAAGAACCTAATAGGGTTCCTAATAACAAAGGAACTTAATTATAGACAAGTTAGATAGGCAGAAATACTTACAGAATATTACTTTAAAATTCAGTATACTAGGGGTACTAAAAACGTAAGAGTAGACGTACTTAGTAGGAAAGCAGAGTTGCGGGATAATAAAAAACCGTTAGGCGCTATGTTAAAGAAAGACAAAGATAGATTGATTAGGTATAATTATCTAAAACTAGCGGCTATAACTAAAAAAGGACTAGAATAAGTCTATAAGACGCCAGAAAGTAGTTAGTTAAAAAAAATCCAAGAAGTATAGAGTAAGGATTAAGATTTAAAGTAGTATAAGTACTAAGAAGCTATATATGTACCAAAGTTAGTAGCAAAGGAGTTTATAGAAGACTTTTACAAGGGAATAACTTAGGGATACGGCGGAGCTATAGGCCTAGTGTTAAGACTTTAAAAAGAATATATTATTTAGGGAATTTAGGGACTGGCAAGATAAGTTACTAAAAAATATTTAGATTGTTAAAGGAATAAACTAATAAGGTATAAGCTGTATAGAGGGCTATAACCTATTAAAACACTAGAGAGACTATAGGAGGTTATATTATAGGACTTTATTATAAAGTTATTAAATTTAAGAGATCCTATTACCGGACAAGATTATAATATAATCTTAGTAATAGTAGACAAGTTAACTAAGTAGGGCTACTTTATAGCGTGTATAAAAAAATTACAGTAAAGGATATAGCTAGAATCTATATTAAAGAAGTATTTATAAGATATAGGGCACTAATAAAGGTTATATTGGACAGAGATTTAAGATTTATAGCAGCATTCTAGAAGGTATTCTTAGCTAAATAAGGGGTTTAAGCAGTAATGTTAATAGCATATTACCTATAGATAGACGGTTAAATAGAAAGACTAAACCAAATATTAGAATAGTACTTAAGATACTATATTAATCACACGTAAAATAATTAGGTATTGTTATTACCAGTTATATAGTTTATATATAATGTAATACTATAGAAAGGAATAGGTATGTTACCTTTTAAGGCGAACTATAGGTACAAACTAAGAATGTCATTATTGCTATATTAAGTAAAGAAAATAAATAGCACAGCTAAAGAAAGAATGGAGAATTAAATAAATCTTTATAATTACCTTAAAGAGATAGCTAAACTAGTACAAGCAAGGATGAAAAAGTACTATAATGCTAAGAGATCTAAGGGACCAGATCTTAAGGAGGGAGATAAAGTGTGGCTACTATACAAAAATTTCAAGAGTTGACAACTAAGTAAAAAGTTAAACCACGTTAGACTAGGACTATTTATAATTAAAGTAAAGATCTTAGAAGTTACGTATAGACTTAACTTACTAGAGAAAATAAAGATCTACTCTATATAGCACATTACAATGCTAGAACTAGTATATGGAAATATTAAGTTACTAGTTTATAAAGCAGACATATATAGAGGATAAATAGGAAGTTTTAAAGATTATTAATTATAAGGATATTAATAATAAAACATAGTATAAAGTAAGGTGGATAGGCTATAAGAAGACTACTTAGGAACTACTAGATAACTTAAAAAACGCTATAAGAAAGGTATAGAAGTATTAGAAAAGAGTAGGTTAGGCAGCGTTAATAAAGAAAGATTACTAAAGAATAAGTTACTTAAGGGGGACCTAAGAGGAGTAGCTACTAAGGTACTTAGAGTTGTTTCCCTCTCTATTGGAAGAGAATCCGTTCTTTTATTGCTAAGTTTCTAAAGGCCTTATTCTATAAGCTTTTACTCCTTAAAGCAAACCTTCTTACGCACCTTTTTAAGACAGATTAACCAAGCAGAAGCAGCTAGATAAGAGTTAAGAGTACGCTATTAAGCAGCGGCAGCCTCTTACTTAGCTTTATAAGAATAATAAAGCTTAGCTAGTACTATAGAAAGCTTATTATTAAGTTTTATAGTAGTAGATTAAACTTAAGACCCTAGTAGTAATTAATAAGGATACTTAAAGGCTATTAAGAGTAATAGGACGCGCATATTTAGCATTAGAAACTAAGCAAACATTGCAAGATAATTAAATATTTGCTTTAGTGCACTCTAAATAAAAAGAGGGTTACTAAGACAAAGGATTTGCTAATATAACATAAACTAACCCCTCTTTCGCATAATAAGAACACAGAGACGGTATTATTTTACTAAGAGATAGTATTGTAGCAATAGTATAAAACTGGTGAGCTGTAAAAGAAGAAGGAGCCTTAGGCATAATAAGTAAAGATATTAACCAAATTAATTAAACGGACATTATACCTCTAGTAGATGACTTAGAGATATTAGGAATCTTTAAGGATAAAGATAAAAAGGAAGGAGATAGTGTTATAGACGCTTTAAATATAATGCTATAACTACTTGGAGAAGAGTTGGAAGAAGCTAGTTAGTTAATAAGGGCATAGTCTAGAATGGATCTGGTAGAACCATATAATAAGGAATAGTAGCTAAAGTTATGTAATGTAATCTATGCGATCTATGTAATCTATAAGATCTATAATAGAGCGAATAGAGTATACAGAGCAGATAGAGCAAGGACTTTCTTAGGAGTATGGTTGTGTATTTAAGGACCCATAGTCCCTACCTAGATAGTTCCTTTTTTAGTAGTAAATCTCAGAATATAATTGGAGTTAATCTATTGGGCAACCACTCCACCAGTTGTTATTTGTTACTGTTATATTGTTGACTTCCTATTTACCTATACACCTAGCCTATTAGCAAGTCAACCGTAGCGTTTCCTATAAGGCTTCGTTACATATTATATAATAGTTAAAAAAATATTAAGCTATTTATAAGACTTATAAAGAAAGAGGAACTATAGGTATAGAGTAATAAATAAAGGAAGCCGTTTAGGAACTTAAGAAGTTATTTACCTAGGGCCCAATTCTTAAAAATCTATTAACTAAAGTTAGAGACGGTTGTAGAAATAAACGTATTAGACTTTATGCTAGGAGTATACTTACTATAGAAATATTAAGACGCATAGTATCTAGTGGTATACTATAGTTAAAAGATAATACTACTAGAACTAAACTATAACATTTATAACAAGGAGTTGTTAAGTATAGTTATAGTACTTAAAAAGTAGAAAGTATTTTTATAAGGCATAGAGAAACTATTTATAGTTAAAACGGATTATAAGATCCTAATAGGGTTTCTAATAACAAAAGAACTTAACTATACATAGGTTAAAAGGGCGGAAATACTTATAGAATATTACTTTAAAATTCAGTATATTAAGGGTACTAAAAATATAAGAGTAGATGCACTTAGCAGAAAAGTAGAACTGTAAAATAATAATAAACTATTAGGAATAATGTTACACAAAAACAAGGATAGATTAATTAGGTATAATTATTCTGAAATAGTAGTAACTAGAGAAAAAAGGACCTATAAAATGCTAGAAAGTAAATAGTTATAAAGAATCTAGGAAATATAATAAGAAGACCTAAAATATAAGGACTATATTAATAGAGAAGCGATATATATTCCGAAGTTAATAGTAAAGGAGTTTGTTAAAGAATTCTATAAGGGAATAATTAAAGATATAATAGAGTTATAAGCTTAGTAATAATACTCTAGGAGGAATACATTATTAATAGAATCTAGGGTTTAGTAAGGTAAATCACTAAGAAAGACCTAGATTACTAAAGAAATAAATTAATAAGGCATAAGCTATATAAAGGGCTATAACCTATTAAAATACTAGAAAGACTATAGAAGGTTATATTATAAAACTTTATTATGAAGATATTAAAGTTAAAAGACTATATTACTAGATAGGAGTATAATGTAATCCTTATAATAGTAGATAAGTTAACTAAGGAGGGCTATTTTATAGCATATATAAAAGAAATCTTAGCTAGAATCTATATTAAAGAAGTATTTATAAGACACAGAGTACTAATAAAAATTGTATTAGATAGATATCTAAATTTTCTAGTAGTACTTTAGGAAGTATTCTTAGCGGAATAAGGGGTTTGTGTAGTAACGTTAACTATATATTACCTATAGATAGATAGTTAAATAGAGAGACTAAACTAAACGTTAGAATAGTATCTAAGACATTATATAAATTATACATAGAATAATTAGGTATTATTATTACTAATTATATAGTATGTATATAATATAATACTATAAGAAGGGATAGGTACGTTACCGTTTAAAGCAAACTATAGATATAAGCTAAGAATATCGCTATCACTATAATAAGTAAAGAAGATAAATAATATAGCTAAAGAAAGAATAAAAGAACTTAATAAATCTTTATAAATACCTTATAGAAATTATAAAAATAGTATAAGAAAGAATAAAAAGGTACTATAACACTAAGAGATTTAAGGGACTAGATCTTAAGGAGGGGGACAAAGTGTAGCTACTATATAAAAATTTTAAGTGTTAATGACTAAGTAAGAAATTAGACTATATTAGATTAAGACCATTTATAATTATAGTAAAGATCTTAAAAGTTATATACAGACTTAACTTACTAAAAAGGATAAAGATCTACCCTATATAGCATATTGTAATACTAGAGCTAGTATATAGGAATATTAAGCTAATAGTCTATAAAACAGATATATATAGAGGCTAAAAAGAGGACAAATAGGAAGTTTTAAAAGTTATTAGTTATAAGGATATTAATAATAAAATATAGTATAAGGTTAAGTAAATAGGCTATAATAGGACTACCTAAGAACTACTAGATAACCTAAAAAGCGCTATAAAAAAGGTATAGAAGTATTAATAAAAGAGGATTACTAAAGTATAAGTTACCTAAGGGGGTGTCACGGAACCCCACCGTAGGGGCCTCCATAGGAGAGCCCCGTGCTCTCGCGTACACCTCGCGTATAGCTTACGTCAGCTACGCGTAAGTATATCACCTCCTTACGCCTTCAACCCTTACGATCAATCACGCAACGTCTTATAGACTCCCCGAATACATACGTTCTATAGCCATTGCCCCCGTCCCATAATATTACATTGCGCCTTTTTTATTACCGACGCTCAACCTACAACTAATTCTACGTCTCTACGATACTACAGGCGCTGCCAGAAGCAGCGTGTCTCCCACCTTATACTTCTAAAGAACCGACAATAGTAAGACAAAATTCCTTACTAGCTACTATATTAAACTTAAAGAATAATCCAATACCTATATTAAACCCACGACGCCAATTAATCCTAGAAGGATTTAATTTACTAACTATAGCCTTAACCCCTAAAGGGAAGCCTAGTGGCTTAAAAGACTATAACGACCTTAATAAGGTAGACATTAATAATATCTTATCCTTTATTAACTATATAACTACGGACAAACAAGCTAAAGAGCTACTACCCATTAAAATTAAGATATAAGACGCTAAAACTTTTTTAAAAATGGTAGCATAAGAACCTAATAAATACTACCGCCTTCTATAGAACTACTATCTAAAGCTTATATAAGCTAAGATGCGTGCTATTTAAGATCACAATATCATCCAAGACCTATAAGCTCGTGAGGCGCTCGCCAATAACATACGCTAAGAGATTAAAGATAACCTCCACGTGTCTAAACGCGACGTCCAATAATTAAAGAAGGCCAAAATTATACTTATCACTACAGTTATAGAAAGAGAGGGTATAATTAAATACCTATAATCTTAGCTTAATAAGCACATTCGTAACAATACTGGACACCCCTTTACTATATATAATGCTACCTAAGTCTCTACACTCCTAGCAATTTTACCTACCCAAACTACTACCGTAGGGTCTAATATACGCTACCCTAATCCCCTAATCTTCTAGGGTAACCGCAAGGAATACAGCCACTAGAAGATATAAGTTCACAAGAAACTAACCTAAAGCGCCTACCTTTTCCCTATAGAAGATGCTAAGATTGGCTACATTATTAGGCAAACAAAGGACATCCCGTTTAATAGGCTTTTCGCTTAATAGGAGACTAGCAGTCCTTAGAAGTGGCAGTCTTACTAGGAAGCCCTTAGGGACCTTAACTAAATATACCGCGACTATAACCTAGTAGCCACTAGTTAAGCTAAACTACGTGCTCTAAAGATAAGTCCCACTAAATTATTTAATGAGTTCTATGTTAAATTCTAGGAATATACTGGAGTTCTTGCCCAAGACGATGCCAAAGACTAGGAAGATCTTCTTAAAAAAGTCACTTATTGCCTTAGTCACGCAGCCGCTAGTTATAACTATAATAATATTTATAATATGGTAGCAGCCCTATAGAAGATTAAACGACGGCTAAACTAGATTGCTACTGTAAACCCCCGCCCAAAGACCTCCCTATAGAAGCCCTCCAGACCTACCAAACTACTAACGCCTACTATCCTAAGCAACACTACTGGTCCTAGTATCGACATCTCTATACTAACCTTCCCGCAGAAGCTACTAAACAGAGAACGCAAGCTACTCTAGAAGCTAAAGCATTGCTATAGATGCCGTTAAGAAGGCTGTTATAGCTATAGCCTAAACTGCCTAATAGCTAAGTTTAGCGGCCGCCGCCTAATACCTAACCTAGTACCTTAAACACCAAATACGTCGCTATATACCACTACTATATAAGATAAAGATACAGTAATAGCGGTAGAGTCGGATACGGAAACAGAAAACGCCAAGTCCTAGCCCTAAGTTATAGGCTGGGACGCCTTAATAATAAGGGGATCTATATATCGGCCTGCTTAATAGATAACTTAGTAAAGATAAATAGACGGAAATAGATAGTTTTACCTATAATAGGAATTACTGCCAAAAAATAATATAAAAGCTGTTCCATAATTAATTGTGGAGCTACTAATAAATTTATAGATACCTAATTCGTGCGTACTTATAACCTACCTACCTTACCCCTCACTAAAGCCCGCGCCTTATAACTCGCTAACGGTAGTTATACCGTACAAAAGATTACCTATATGGTATAACTCCATCTAGATATAAACGGGCACCAGGAAGAACTCTGGGCCTATATTACACCACTTACTAACTACCCAATTATCCTTAGAATAAACTAGCTTAAATAATATAACCCTACCATTAACTAGAAAAGAGAGAAGTAACCTTTAACTCTAAATACTGTAGAGAGACTTGCCTAGGGTATAGCCTAGCCGCCTCTACCTACTCCCTAGGATATTAACCTAAGGAACCTATTATTACCCTACCCACGACTAACTGCTACCACGTAAGTACCGCAGCCTTCTACCGCATAGCATATAGGAAAGGCTAGACCGTTGCCACAGCCTCCTAATTATAACTATATAAGCTTAATAAAGAATAGGACCACGTCCTCTATAGTAATAGAATAGATATAGTTAACCTCCTAGAAAACAATGCCCCCGTAAAACTCCACGGACTTTCACCTTTAGACTTTAAGAAGTTTATAAAGCTTAAAAAAGGACTTACTAATAAGGAACTCCGCAAGCTCCTCCCTAAAAGGTACCATAACTTTATTAACGTGTGTTTATAAAAGAGTGCAGATATACTCCCCCTATATCGACCTAATAACTATACTATTAATACTAAATAAGGAAAAACGCTACCCTATAAGAGACCCTACCTAATATTAAAAGACGAACTTCTAGTTATTAAAAAGTATATCAACGAGCACCTTAACAAAGGGTTTATTTGTCCCAGTATATCCCTAGCAGCCGCCCCTATCCTCCTTACTAAGAAGCTAGGAGGAGGTATTTAATTCTACGTTGACTATAGAGGACTCAACGCTATTATAATTAAGAACTAATACCCCGTACCGCTTATACATAAGACTCTTAAGTGGCTTAGCCAAGCCAAAATCTATACTAAGCTTAATATTATTGCCACCTTTAACCGCCTCCGAATATGGGAAAGTAACGAATAGAAAACCGCATTCGCATTACGCTTTAGCCAGTTTAAATATACCGTTATACCCTTTAGCGTATATAATAGCCTAGGCAGCTTCTAAAGCTATATTAATAATGTCTTATAGGACTACCTTAATGACTTCTGCTCTGCGTACCTGGATAATATACTTATTTACAGCAATAACCCTTTTAAGTATACTAAGCACGTTTAAAAAGTCCTACAGCGCCTTAGGAACGCAGGACTTTATATTAACTTAAAGAAGTGCAAATTCTTAGTTATAGAAGTAAAATACCTTGGACTAATTGTTACTATTAAGGGTGTCCGTATAGACCCTAAGAAGGTACGTATAATTACTAAATAGCAAACCCCTAATTGTATTAAGGACGTACAAGCCTTCCTTAGTTTTACTAACTTCTATTAAAAGTTTATATATAACTTCTTAGGTGTTATAGTACTACTTATAGCAATAATGCGAATGAAAGGCCTTTCTATAAAAGAAAGAAAAACATATTTATATTTTACCTAGACGCCTAAATGCAAGAAGGCGTTCTAAGACCTTAAAGATGCTTTTACTAAAGCACCTATCTTAGCCTATTTTATACCAGGACGATAACTCTATCTTAAAACTAACTTCTTAGACCACGTTAACGCAGGCGTTCTCTCCTAAATGGGCAATAACGGCCTCCTCCACCTAGTTATATTCTACTTATCTAAGCTTATACTGTAAGAATATAACTATAAAATCTATAATAAAGAACTCCTTACTATTATATAAGCGTTTAAGGAATTCTAACCAGAACTTTCCTTAGCAGAACCTAACTAGCCAACTAAAGTCCTTACGGACTGTTGCAACCTTAAATACTTTATAACTACAAAATAGCTAAACCAATACTAAGTACACTAGAATAAGTTCCTCTCTAGTTTTAACTTTAAAATTGTATATAGGCTAGGAGTATAAGGTACTAAGCCTAATAGCCTAACACGCCGCTCGCAAGACCTTTCTTAGTTTAAAGATAACTCCCGCAACTAGTTCCAATAACAGACAATCCTAAAAGCACGAAATTTAGCCCTAGGTATACTACCTATAATAGAGCTAACTGTACCTTAGCTTTATATAACAGAACTAGAGTTACCTCCTAAAATTAATAAGCTTATTACCATGGTATATAACACCTCTGTTAACCCATTACTGCACTAACTTATTGCTGTAAAGACCGCCGGCACCCGTATAATACCTACTAACCTCTAAAGCTTAGGCTAGATGAATATAGTAGCCTTAGAAGTAAAAGAGAATAGGCTCTATTATAGAGGCCGCCTATTTATTTCTAACTTAGAAAATCTATAACAGTAACTAATCTAAATGGCCTATAATCTCTAATTAAGCGGCTACTTAGGTAAAGAAGGAACCTATAAGCTTCTTAGCTAATACTACTTCTGGCCTAAAATAATAGACTTAGTTCAATGCTTTATAGGCGCCTGTTATAGTTATAAGCGCGCTAAGGCCTTTAAAATAATGTACTAAGGACTACTGCACCCTCTACTAGTACTTATATAATAATAGGTAGATATTGCTATTAATTTCGTTATTAACCTACTACCCTATAAACAATGGGGCCGTACCTATAAGAACATTCTTATAATAATATACCGATTTATAAAAGAGCGCCACTACGTCCTAACCGAAGGTATAGCCGTTAGCGACATTACTAACGCCTTCCTTCGCGAAGTTTACCGATTATATAGGTTACCTAACTTAATTATATCCAACTAAGGCATATAGTTTAACTCTAATGTATAGAGACGAATCTGCTAACACCTTGGCATCTCCATTAAGATATCTATATCCTTTTACTACAAAACCGCTAGATAACTGGAAAACGCTAATGCTAGCATAAAAGCGTACCTATAACAGGTAGTCGCCTATAGTTAAGATAACTGGGTAGATTACCTTCTACTAGGTAAATTTACAGTAAATAACCACGTCTTAACCACTATAGGACTTACACCGTTCTTCGCAAATAAGGGTTATTACCCCTAATCTGGCATAGAGCCACCAGAACCTATTAAAAAGAAATTGCTATATAAAAAATGCCTTAAGATACTACTTGCCAACTAGTATATAGACTGTATAAAAAATCTACTTAACTACTGTAATGGAGAAATGGCCTAGGCTTAAGTAAAGTAGGCCTACTTCGCCAACTGTTATAGAACGCCACTACCGGAGATGTATCTTAGCGACTAGGTATAGCTAAATATACGCAATATCTCTATACAGAGGCCTATAAAGTTACTTAATTATAAGAACCTTAGCCCCTACCTAATTAAATAAGTTATTAATAAGGGAGCCGCATATAAGCTAGAGCTCCCGCCTGCCCTAGCCACCCGTGGGATATAGCCCGTATTTTATCTATAGCTACTATACCTTTACTAGCCTAAACCCCTACTAGTACTAATCCGAGATGAGAATAAAGATGAGAACCATAAGGAATGGACCGTTAAACAAATTATTAACTCTAAATACTTTAGTAAAGGCAAAGGACGGCGGCTCTACTACAGAGCTATCTATATAGGATTTAATATAGATCAGCCAGAATAGCAACTATAGGAAGACTTTAAAAATGTAAAGGACCTAATTAGCAATTTTTACCACGCGAACCTATAGAAACTAGGCCTAAGCAGAGAATTTGTACCTAATCCTCTATAGGAGCCCTTGTAGAGTTAAACCGTTATATATTATTATGTAAGGGCAAATTGCCGTCAGATTGCCGCAGATTGCCATCATATAATGGCAAAATGCGATTACGTGACTGGAATATTAATAAGATATCCAGGAACTTTAACCGGCGGTTAAAGTTGTTTAATTAATTGGATTCTTAGGTGCCAAGCCTTATTATATAACGTTGTTTCAAACCCTTAGTGATACCCCCTTACTTTTCCTTCTCTATACCTTAAATGTCCCTTCTATATATACATAGCAACCACAGCGTCGCCGGAGCTCCGCCTCCATAGGAGAGCCCCGTGCTCTCGCGTACACCTCGCGTACAGCTTACGTCAGCTACGCGTAGGTATATCACCTCCTTACGCCCTCGACCCTTACGATCGATCGCGTAACGTCTTGTAGACTCCCCGAATACATATGTTCTGTAGCCATTGCCCCCGTCCCGTGACAGGGGGACCTAAAAGGATTAACTGCTAAAGTATTTAGAGTTGTTTTTATCTCTATTAGAAACAAATCCTTTTTAGCCTCCTCCTATTTAAGTTTAAGAAAACCCTATTAAATAAGTTTCCACTTTTTTAAATAGACATTCTTATAAACATTCTTAAGACGGACTAACTTAATATAAGCGTTTGTACAAGCCTTACAAATCTGGTTTTCTTTAGCTAGAATTTAGTCTTCTTTAGTGCGAATATAATAAATCTGTAATAGGCTTATATAAATGCTTCTTGTCACGGGACTTACTCGTTCTTACGTCCCTGCGCGTTTTGACGTTCTTAACCCGTGCTCACGTTCGTCCCAAGACACTTACGCACGTTCCCCTACAACCCCTATTTATACCCATACCTAGCACACAAAGACTCCTCTTCTTCATCCAATGTCTTTATATCAACTACGCATAGTTACGTATACATAGCCTTCTCAATTACTACCTCATTTAGTACATTGTATTCTAGTTCGTACCTACTCCGTAACACTATATTAGATCCCTTTTTAACGTACCTAGCAGGCCTTGGGTTACTGGTTGCGGAGCATGCCTTTCTACGCCTCGCGAGGGTAAGAACAGGAGCTGCTGGCTATAGGTAGACTAGGATACTAGGGTTCTAATCTAGTACAACAAGCTCCGCGCCAAATTACATACGGACCCAACAACAAGACACCGCGCCGATACGCCTGCGACCCTAATGGCTTGCACCCTACTACTACCAATTTTAAAAGAGCACGTTACTGCCCTCCGGTTTAACCTTATATAGCTCGTATCCTACTGCATAATAATAGCTCGCACCCTACTGCATAACGACCCCTAACCCTAACGCTGGCATTACACTACTATCCTACTAAGCTGGCACCGTTACTGCCCTACGAATCTAATAGGACCTCGTGCCGTTACGCCTACAAGACGACCCCTACGCTAGCACCGTACTGCTACCGTCTATACCTATAGCCAAAGCTTTCTGCATCTAATACCTAATAGTCCTAAGCCGCCTAAACATGTTGCTAGTATTGTACTGCTGCCTCCGAAGCCATCTGTATTTAATACCTAGATTATCCTAAGCCGTCCAACCACGTCGCTTATATTATACTGCTACCTAAACTAACAAGAATTGTGCCGATATGCATACAAGCCTAATAACACGTCGTGCCGATAAGCCTATAACCCGAACACGGCTAGGTAGAGCTTTGCTCCCTAGATACATGAACACGTTACTTGCATCGTACTGCTACCTAAACCGATAAGCATCGCGCCGATATGCCTGCGACCCCGAACCTGACACTGGCACCGTACTGCCACCGACAAGAGCCTATATACAAACCGATACCGCACCGTACCGACCGCGCCGTACCGCACCGACCGTACTATACTGCCATTTAAGCCGATAAATACCGCCAAAAACGCCTGTTTTGGGCCAAAAATTAGGGTAATTTTTTAGGGGGACCTAGAGTATATAAAGGAAGGCCGTAGAGCTGCTAGAAGTGAGGAAGGGACTAGACGAGCTTCAGTAAAGCGTCTCTAAGCGGCGAGGATAGGAGTATAGCTGGCGACAGAAGCTAGGCTATGCTTTAGGCCTGCCAAGTTAGTGGCCTAACAATAAAACAAGGGAGGACCAAACTGGCAAAGCCTATATAACGGAGGACGTAGAAGGGCAGAGAAGGGTTAACAATTTTTTTTTCCTATAATGGGTTTTTTTGGTATATACACGATACGCCTCGCAAGAGCTCAGAAGTAAGGGGGGTTACTGTTATAGGACTTACTCGTTTTTACGTCCCTGCGCGTTTTGACGTTCTTAACCCGTACTTACATTCGTCCTAAGACACCTACGCACGTTCCCCTACAACCCCTATTTATACCCGTACCTAGTATATAAAGACTCTTCTTCTTTATCTAATGTCTTTGTATTAACCACGCAGAGTTACATGCACGTAGCCTTCTCAATTACTACCTCGTTTAGTATATTGTATTCCGGTTTATGCCTACTTTATAACACTTCTAAACCAAAGCTTATAGATTACTACTATAAAAGAATACTAAGCTAAAGAGGAGAAGAAGAATATTAAAGACTGGCAAGATACAAAGGGGTCGCTAAGGCGCTAGTAATAAGCAAGCCAATAGCAATTTTCTATCCTAGGGATAGAAAATCCTAATTAGTTGGCTCTATAAGTAGTGCTGGCAGAATTTAGCAGAATTTAGCAGAATTTAGCAGAATTTAGCAGATTGCCTAGAAAACGGCAAAGTAGTAGGTAACACGCTCTAGCACCATTATATTACCCCCCCTTCCAAAAAAGCCTGCCCTTAGGCTTTATTTAAGTTCTTTATTATTATCTAATTTATTATAGTTATCTAACTCTTCTTCCTAGCATTTAATCTAGCTATTTAGTTTATGTAGTAGTCTAGGAAGGTCTAGGCATACTAGGTGGAAATCTTATAGCTTATAGGAAGAGTACTTAAAATTAGATATAGGGTACCGTTTTAGATCTTTATTATAACCTACCTAGCTTATACAGTATTTTAAGGTACTATAGTCCATCTTAATTGCTAAGATCTCCTTACCTTCCTATTTCTTATTCTCTATAATCTAAATTAGTAGTAGGGGGTCATTGTACTATTTAGGTAATAGGTTGTCTGCGGCCTTACATAGTTAGTTTAGAGAAAAGATAGGGTAGATCTTTATTAACTTTAGTAGCTTAACTTTAAAAGAGTGCCCTACCTTTTTAAGGATCTTATAGGGGCTAGCTATTTAGTATTTTAGCTTATGGCTTAGCCTCTAGGTCTTCTAGTTCTTTATTAATACCTATGCCTTATCTCCTACTTAGAAGTCTACCTTATAACAGTATTAATTTATATTAGCCTCTTTCTTCTCTTACGCCCTTTTTATAATTGCTTAAGCAGTCTTATATGCTCTATATATTCTCTTTATAAATATTTAGGCCTCTTTATAGCTAAGGTATTTACAGGCCGTTATAGGTCCTATAGGTCTATTCTAATTAAAGGATATTTGTGGCTTATATCTATAGAGTAACTTAAATAGCGATATTCTTATACTATTATAAGGGAGCGTAAGCTATGCGTAGTCTATTATAGGTAGTAGTTCTAACTAGTTATCCTAGTAGTAGTTAATAAAGGGGCAAAGTTGCTGGTTAAGGTACTAGTTTATAAT
>Ga0307507_10001525_pt1 | contig 51617 bp, 21 predicted proteins | sample 7_EM_MG_FD_207223 | JGI IMG/M metagenome (GOLD analysis project Ga0307507, IMG submission 207223) | Populus trichocarpa ectomycorrhiza microbial communities from riparian zone in the Pacific Northwest, United States - 7_EM | ecosystem: Host-associated > Plants > Roots > Unclassified | place... | reverse complement strand
TACTTATTATATTTTAAGCTGTTACGACGTAAAATTAAACAATATAAGGTGGATCCCCGGCATATATATAATATGGATAAGAAAGGCTTCTTAATTAGTATACTATTAAGGATAAAATGGATCTTCTCTAAACGGAGATATAAAGAAGGGGGCATTAAGTAGATAATTTAGGATAGCAATTGTAAATAGATTATAATAATTGCATATATTTATGCAGACGGAAGCTCTCTTACTCTAGCACTAATTTATTAAGCGCTTACTGGAAATATACAAGACACCTAGTTATAGGATTTTGACCCTACAGTATATAAGGCCTTTTTTGCTTTATCTCCAAGTGGCTAGATAAACAATAATTTAGGGCTAAGATAGCTTAAATAGGTATTTAATCGGGAGATAAAAGCAAAAGTATGTCGGGCCTATCGACTCCTGATACTTGACGGCTATGGATCACATATTATAAAGGAGTTTATACAGTATTGTGATGATAATAGGATCCTCCTAGCACTCTATCCACCTCATTTAACTCATACGCTGCAGCCTTTTAACGTTGGTATGTTTAAGCCTCTCTTAACGGCTTACTTAGCTGAGCTGGCTGACTTTATGGATAAATGCTAAGGTCTCTGCACAATTACAAAAAGAGACTTCTTTAGGCTGTTTAATAAGGCCTGGTAGGAGTCCTTTAAGTTAAATACTATCCTCTCGGCCTTTGAGAAGTGTAGGCTATCTCCTTTTAACCCATAGAGAGTCCTATCTCGGTTTAATATAAATAAGGATAAACGGCCTTCTTTAAGTGAGTCTTTAAACTCAGTACTTAGCGTGTTGGATTGGAGAAAGATTAAGAGGCTTTTATGTTAAGTTGTTACGGATATTTATAATAAACGCTCTTGGTAACTTAGTTAAACTATCCACTTAATATCTATACGTAGTGTACTCCTAGAGAATAAAAATAATTATCTTTGAGAGGCTCTTATTAACGAGAAGAAGAAACGCTAGCGTGGTAAAGCTCTCCTACTTAAAGCACCCCTATAGTATAATGGTAGAGCAATCTTCTGGTTATTAAATAAGGTTTAAGAAGCCCAAGAGCGTTAGGCTTAAAAGGATGCCGACGCGGAGGTATTATAATATTAAAAAAAGGAGGAACAAGAACGTAGGGAGGCTGAGAAGGCTGAGAAGGCCCGTATGCTAGAGGAAAGGAAGCGTATGAGGGCTACTGTAAAGGAAACTCGACTCCGAACATAGGCCTAAAAGGCGGCTGAACGAGAGGCTGTAAAGCTGCGTTAGCAATTAACTTAATACCAAAAAAAGGGCTCTAAAGGTAAAGGCAAGCAGAAGGATGTTACACCAGAAATTTCTAGTGATGAGGTAGATGAGGTGGATGAAGAATTATTTGTAGAGCTGGTAGCCCCCACCCTAGCTTGAAGTCGTCGCAATAGGCAAATCAACCTCCTAAGGAGGTTTTGTACCTAATAAATTGCCCTACGAGAGTCTCCAAGCTCTGTAGATTGTTATACTAAAAAATTGACTCAATTTACGATTTCTATAGAGCTGTAGAGCTTTAAAAGTTGAACGTGGTTACACCAAAAATCGATCGTTACGCGAGGGCGATCGTCAGGCGCTTTAACCCAGTAAACGCATTAAAAAGGGCCTACAAGGCGGCAGAGAAGAAGCTAGATCTAGCTATTAGAAAGTACCAGCAAAATCCTACTGTAGCTTTAAACTAGGAAATTAAACAGCTTGAGCAGGCGTTAGATAAGGCTTCTATTCTATTCATATTAAGGAAAAAGAGAGCGGATGAGGCTATTGCTAAGTAGGAGGCTTCGCGCGATCTATTACTATTACTCTCTTAGCGTACGCAATAGGGGGTAATTAACGTTAATAAGGACGAGCTAGATGAGGAGGAATATAATAAGGAATACGATAAGGAATACAATGAAGAAGAAGAGCTTAATTAGTATATAGAGGGTGCAATTTGAATGCTGCCTAATGGACGCGCTGTACAAAAAACAGGCAAGAGGGGCATTCTTATATATTCTGAGCGCTCCTAAGGCCTCAACACTATGCTATAACAATAATAATTAAGTGCATGTGGTAGAATGCTGTTTGTATACGATTTTCCGTGTAAGCGGCACTCTCCGTCACTTTTGGTGTTCCTACGCACGAGCCATTTTAAATACCCCCTCAATTTCAAATACCCCCTCAAATACTCTAGCTACAACGTTATTATTTAATGCATTAGATAGAGAAGCTAAAGAGCTCCTACCTTATAGTATTTTTATAATAACTGGACGTTATAAAGGGCAGTGAAAAAGGTAATTTCCGGTGTATTTTGACGCTCCATTACCGCCAAAGCTGCGCCCACAAGCGCACGTACATGTACGTACCAACGGTCCCTGGGGGGTCTGGTTTATGGATAATGCAAACGAGCCCCTCTAGCGTCATGCCACCTGACCTGCAACCTGGCGACCGAGGCCTTTTTAATCAGCAGAATATCGCCTCACATGTCCTCAATCAACTCTGGCCATTAATGCACTCTGCCTGGAAGCCTGTAATCCCAAACTCTGTAAGACCCCGTTAACGCGCCCGGGACCGTCTTACCTCCCTTCCTGACACACAGAAACCACCCACCCACCCCCTCCTTCCTTTCCATCCCCCTTCTATCCCCCTCTCCCAACTAGTCACGATGGACCTTCCTCCTTCCGCTGAAGCCGCCGAAAGCCATTATTTCACCCACAATCCTCCTCCGAAGAACCTTAAGTCGAACATTACCCTCGCCCGTGAGTTCATAGATCGGCATGCGGAACAAGGGCGAAGACTGGTGCTGGTTACATCTGGGGGAACCACAGTTCCTCTTGAAACTCAAACAGTGCGGTACATTGACAACTTCTCTGCCGGAACTCGTGGTGCTACGAGCGCAGAGTACTTCCTGCAACAAGGCTACGCAGTCATCTTTCTCCACCGACAATTCTCGCTCTTACCATACTCGCGACATTACTCACACAATACACGATCATTCCTGGACTTTATGAAGGAGGAGAATGGTCGGGTTGTGGTTGATGGACAGCATCAGGAGGAGATGTTGAGGGTCCTAAGGCAGTACTCTGCAGCGAAGAAAGACAACAAACTCTTAATCTTGTCGTTTGTGACAATTACAGAGTACCTCTGGGAACTTCGCGAAGTAGCCAAGTTGATGCGCCCGTTGGGCCCCAAGGCAATGTTTTACCTCGCTGCAGCTGTCTCTGACTTCTTTGTACCTCAAGATCGAATGGTTGAGCACAAGATACAGTCTTCTGAGGAATTTGGCCAGAATGCTAACTCCAACGGCAAAACACCTGCAGCCCGAACGGAAGGACGCAGTCTCATCATCGATCTCGAACCTGTCCCCAAGTTTCTCAAGCAGCTCGTTGATGGCTGGGCGCCAGAGGGTATGATCGTCAGCTTCAAACTCGAGACAGACCCTTCGATGCTCGTCAAGAAAGCTCAATACTCGCTCAAGAAATATGCGCACCACCTGGTAATTGGAAACTTGTTGATGACGAGGAAGTGGGAAGTTGTTTTCGTCTCAGCAACGGAAGGGGAAAAGTGGATCCGTGTTCCTCGCAATAGAAGATCAAGGAGTGTCTCCGGTGTCGAATCTTGGATTGGACGTGCGGAAGGTGGCAAAGCCGAAATCACGGAGCCAGTGAGGCCTGAAGCACAAGACACACAGGGCGAACCTATAGTTGAGATCGAGTCTCTCATTATCCCCGAAATCGCGGAAATGCACACGAAACTCATAGCGCAAGCACAAGGAACCAAAGCGCAGCAATAGCCATGATATTATTCTGGTTTTGGGCAAGATAAAATCTCATGGTAATTCATTTCCATCTGCCATCAATGCACACTAGATGCGAACCTGAGAGACCGAAGGTTAGTGTGAAGGCCTCACAATATTATCCGCCATTGCGCGGTGATATGTCGGATCTTTGCACCGTAGATGATTAGAGGAATCGCCCCGAGCCCAATAACTCCAACGAAAACTCCTGCTTGCGTGCCGAAGCAGTTGATATAGCCGACCTTCTCAACCCACGGAATAACCCCATAGAGGAATCCAAATGCCACAATATTCTTAAGTCCTGAAAGACTGTCAGTGAAAAGTCCGTTGTGGTGAATTTGCACTATGATCACCTACCATTGACCAACAGCAGAGCATCAGAGTTTACAGGTAACGCACAATCACTGACATAAGCTAGAGTGATAGTTGGGACCTATATTTTCGTGTTGTCAGCACTGTACAGTTGCCGAAACATGGCTATTCGCCCACTTACAGCTGTTAAAGCAACCGAAATCATCCCGTAGCCGAAGAAGAGCGATGTCCAGTGCAGGGTTCTCTGCACACCATACCCGAAAAGGATACAGCCTGCTGGTGTAAGGATGAATGGGATTATCAAGAGATACAATCGGCTTTCAGGTTCGAAAAAGCCATTGTTCTTCTTCGTTCGCCAGTCACAGAACCTGTCAACTAACCATCCTCCAGCGTACGCTCCAAATATATTGCCGATCAAGCCCGGGATGTTGATGAGACCATTGATTTGGGGCTGCCAATTATATGGAGGGGCCTGTAGCACGAAAGAGTTGAGGATGTTGACTGCAACGACCCACGCCAGGCTGACAGCGTATCCGAGGAAGGCAAACATGACCGCCGGGTACACAATCATTGGTAAAGGCCGAATAAACATCTTAAATAGATTTGTATCCGAAGGCACGCCGGACCAGAGACTCAGCTGTTGCGCAAACGATTTCTTCGGTACTTGAACTTGTTCCGGAGCAGGCAACCCTGGAACTGGTTTCACGGAGGCGCACCCTGTCTTTTCCACATCAACATCCTCCTCGGACGATGATGCTATGGCCTGATCAGAAGTCGTTGCACCTAGACTCTTGGGAACATGCCTGTTGAAGCGCGTTTCCGGCACGAATAGAAGAACGGCGAGGAAGTTGATAGCAGTGAAAATAACAGCGATCCACTTATGCCACCGCCAGCCTAGACTCTGAACAACGAATCCGCAGATTAGAGGACCTATGGTATTACCTCCAGATATGGAGTTCATGTAAATACCCATCTTAGCCCCTCGTTCATGCAAGAAGTACAGATCCTGAAAATCCTATTAGCATGTCCAGCGCATCATGTGAATGTCTCTCATTCTTAAACATCGAAATCATGTGACTACTCACGTTGACAATAGCAGCGCCTAGCGCTTCAGTCGAGGAACCAGCAAATGCGCCTATGATGTTTGACCAAAGCAAGCTTTCGAAGCTTTGAGCATTCGCGCCCCAGATGAAAGCCACACAGAGAAGCAGAGAAGAAAACACGAAGACTGGCCGTTTTCCGAAGTAATTGGCCATCGGAACCCAAAAAAAGTTCTGCCGTTTTGGTTAACTTGACACACTAGGGGTAATGTCAAATGATGCTAAGTTAACTTACAAACATCCCCAGTACCAAAATCGGCCAAAGGAGCAGGTTACTCGTTTCCGTCATGCTCTTACCAAACTCGATGCTTAGCAAGTAAAAAGCCGGCGCAAGACCTCCGATACCGTAATTCGTCAGGAACGTGAATGCACACACCGAGCCGAATGCGACGTGTTTCTTCCATATTGGCCATCGTAGGGGGTCGTTGGGGTTCGTGTCGGATGGGTGAGGAACGAGGACGAGAAATGATGCATCGCCGCCAGCATCTTCACCAACTGCCAACAGACATCAGTATTAAAACAATGTAAAACTCCCGATTGAGTTCACGTCAGGGGGTATTTCACGTTTGCGGAGCTGCACAGTTCCTTCTGTCTGATCAAGTTCTTTGAGAGTGTGAAGCCGCATGATGGAAGAATAAATTCACGATATCCAGTTGCTTAGTTCGGATACGAGGATTGCACCCAGAAAAAAAACCACGTGGAGTCGATAGATTTATCTTCAGCTGGGTTCATTGACCTCTGCTCGTTTCACTTGACTTAACTTCACGATCTCGACTCCCGACAGCACAAATCTAAGCACGAGAGGTTGAGTAGAAAGGCAATTTTCGGGACGGAGGCCAAAGTGGTGTCCAGATACTATATACACAGCATCCCCAGAGACCCGGCATTCTCCTATCGCCACGATTTGAAGAAGTCCCAGGACTCGTGCTTGAAGCATGGTTGTCCGTGGCCTTGCGGTTGTTTTCTCGTTCGGCTCCCCAACACCGGCATTTTAGCAGGCCAATAACAGGATAGCGGGGGAAATCTCCCGAAGCTTTAATAGTTGCTTTGACCACATTTCGATCGGTGTCCTCTCTCTTTAATTGCTCTGGAACCTTTTGGTGGCTGAAAAACGGAGGCGGTGGACGAAAAAGTTATATTGATGGCGGACTTCGCTTTGGTTTGGGACAGCCTGAACAACCACCTCGACCCGATCGGCTCGCTTTTGAAGACATCTGCTTCACCTTCATCCATATTAGGACATCACATCTACCACTTTACATGCCTATGGCGTTTTCACCAGAGATGTGACCAATAATGGCTGAAACGTAGGATGCCTTCAGTTTGTTCGGGTGTGACATGTAACCTCCAAGCCACTTTCAGCTCTCCGATATCGTCCGAACAGTGATGTCGAAAATTTATTTCGCGGGCTCGCTAAATCGCACACACAAGGGGGTAACATGAACGGGTCAGACGCCCCCCTGCTAGTATGGGTGAAGAAATAAGCGAGTCAAAAGTGACATAGCGGGACCAGGTTATTTTGTTTACTGTACTAGCAGAGGGGCGTCTGACCCTTGTAGTAATTGTAGCGAAGCTGTATGCTTGGCTGCAGGAACTTTACTTCTGGCGGACTTGCGATTGGCCTTCCTCTGTAGTGTCGTGATCTTTGTCAAATATCGTGAGGTTCCCACCCGTACGATATTACCAAATTTCATCGGCAATTGCAGGGACAGCTTTGTATTCGCGTTTTGGCGGCCACAATGGGGCGCAGTTAAGGGGGGAGAGGGCGTACGTCCTCAATTTGGTTCTCCTGGCCAACCAAGGCGATTCTCCAGGGCAACCAAGAAGGTCCTTGCGTGCAGGCACATGCGTTCGCTACAATTACTATGTACAGTTGGTGGCGATTCAGCGAGCCCGCGTACCGCAGCAAAATAATTTTTTGCTAGAGGGGTGGAAGCTGGTCGTGCACATCAATAGTATATCGCATCACTGACCTCAAGATTGGAGAACCGACGTTTTGATTAAACGTAAAGATAACCAAGGACTGCCACAAGGAAGTCCCTGGCTCGTTGAGCAGCATCTTTTCTTACCGAGTTCAACGGAGAAGACTCCATGATTAGTCTGTCGACAGCGTAACCGCAGACAAGGAGACTTGATGGGTCAAGAAACCGGAGATATTTTCTTTGGCATTGTTGTTTTCCTGGTGACATCTCTGGTGGCATTCCTCAACGCTGTTCCTCAACGCTGTGCCTCAACGTCATATCTAATACGAAACATTACAGGTCGCTTCGAAGCAAAAGTATCCTTGCGTTACAATGGCGTTCTCTAGTAACCTCGACACCTGTGCCTCACTGCCTCTGATAATCAAAAGATATCTATTGCGTTACTTTTACTGCATTCTGTCGTTTTATTCTCCATTTGAGAGCGCTTGAGTACATGAATTACCGATACTCTTGCAGGCACGCCTACGTACGAGGCTGCTTCTCTATATCTGCTACCTTTCTAGTCGCGAAAAATTTCGTTAAAAATATCATCCATCCCTTGCATAAATCCTCCCGGCCTCCCTTCCTCTGTTTCTGGAGAAGAATGACAAGTTTACTCGAGCAACAGATCAAGGGCTGGCCCGGAAGACATCCCAACACCGCCAGTAGGAAACAACAAGGACAGCCAAAGCACCCCAAGCCTCCTACCTACGGGTCCTCTCACAGAATGAGTAATAGCCAGAATCCTGGCAAGAGGTTCAAGTGACGCTAGTTTGGTCCAGTCGGTCTCCTTTTTCCAAACCTAGCCAGTGTTTTCACTTCATAAACAATGGGTCTCGCCCCCTTGAATCGAGGTGGAGAACTCGACGTATATATGGCTGCCTTTCGCTGATTGCGCCCTATCAAGGTTATCAAAGTTATCGCAACGGCGGCTCGTCATCCAACCATTCCTTGTCCTTCGTTAGGTTGTCATTGCACTGCTTTTATCTCGTCATGCATCTTGTTTCTCCACGTCATCTTGCTCGGACTAGTGGTTTTAATCCATCACAGCACTCATCGATTTCGCCAACAAGGTCACCATTACCATTCGCCGAGTCACAAACTCCTTCATGCTCACCAAAGAGCACCGGGCAGATATGGAACGAACACGAAAGACGCGCACTAGAGAAGGCGAAGTCGCGCGAGACATCTTATGCCGGCAGCCATCTCCGCACCCCCGACTCCCAGCGTTCCTCCAGTGGGACCGTTCTAAATATTATTAAAAGTTACCACGGCGATCCTTACGCCCCAGTATCCTCACCAGTCCCGGCGCCCTCACCGAGCCCCTACCTCGACTTCAGCTTCCCAGACCCCCTCACAACAAGCAACGATGCCGCCTGCTCGACCTGTACTCAACCCCCCAACCTCCTCTCGGCCGGCTGCCCTCTGTCCAACGAGTTACCGACTGAGAATAAAGAGATCAGCGAGCCGCATCTAGGCCACGCGCAGCAGAATCCTACCTCCACACACCTGCCATCCCTCCCGCAGCAGCGCGCGCGCTATAAAGCACCCGCCTTGCCACGTACCTCCTCGCATCCCAGCACGCCCTACAGCCAGATGTCGGACCCGCAGCAGCAGCAGCAACATCAGCAGGAGCAGCAGGCCTGCCACACGGAGCAGGGCATCCACGTGTACCCCATGCGCAGCACCTCGCTAGGTTGCCCGGAGCCGCCGCCGCCCTACAGCGGCCTCCAGGATTATTCTCATTACCACCACCAGGGCAAGGAAGGTAACCGTAGCCAGCAGCCTCGCCGCACGCGGAACCCGTCATTGGCAGACCCGAACGCGCCGCGCATGCGCTGCTTGGAGCGCAAGCCGCTCCCGCCTCCCCCGCCGTCGCAACAGCAACAGCAACAGCAACAGCAACAGCAGCAACAACAGCAACAGCAGCAGCAGCAGCAGCAGTGCAGCACGCCCCTGTCCCCCTCCCCGCCAGCTACGGCTGCGTTCCGTTCCGGCGGCTCTGCGACTCCCACAGCGCGACGCGTCCGCACCGGCATCAGCTCACCGCCCAGCACTACCTCGCCACCCGATTTCCCCTCGCCGCCTAGCGTTTCCCCCTCGTCATGCGGCATCGCCTCGCCGGTGCGTTGTGCGAGCTATGCGCTGCAGCAGACGGTATCGGTGTGGGAGGACGACGACGACGATGAGAAGGCGAACCTGGTGGATTATTTCAAGCGGGGGTTGCGGGGGAGCAAGAGCAGTTTTTTGGGGGGTGGCGGCGGGAGGAGGGAGAGCGAGCAGGTGTTGCTGCGAAAGGGGAGGGGGCAGGGGCAGGGGAGAGGGTGGGTTGGGGGGTTCGTGAGAGTTGTGAGTTGTGGGTGTGTTAGGGGAGGGAGTGGGGAGGGGAAGAGAGGAGAGGATAGACGGGGAAACATGTTTTGATTCCGGAGTTTGGGATGTTTGAGGAGAGGATCGTCCTGTTGCGGTGGGATGGGAGGGATGTGAAGGGTGAGAGTCTTGGGAACCCCGGGCTTGTTTCGACTATCTGTCGCATTTGCTTATCTGCCTGAGAAAAAGGGTTTCGTTAAAAAAAGGTTTGGGAGGGGAGGGAGATGGGGTCGGGGTTTCATCCTCTTCCACAACCGTGGCTGTTGGTGTTGCGGAACCGGCAAACGACCAACTCGATTATGATGACGTCTCCTTGCGACTTCTTTCAACAGATGGGGCGGGCGGCGACGGATGAGCGATGAACGACGCGACGACGACGACAATGACAGAAATGAGGGCGCCTAGGGCGCAGCGGATACATGATGAGATGACTGATGGAGTGCTACGATATGACCTTTTCACGACTAATGGACGGTGGCGGGTTTTCTGGGTTTATTGTATGGGCCAGGACATTCGACTTTGAGAAGAACTGGGGCTGTTGGACTAGGTTGGACTGGGAGAGGTGGTGGTTTGTGTGTTAGATAGGTTGGGCGTAGGGTCATACTCACGCTTTTCGGATTATAAAATTTTTGGTCTCGGAACACATGGTGTTGAAAACTCTTCCCTCTCCTCGCAGCAGTGGACCCTGCGATTCGCAGTGCAGTACTTTCCGAAACCTTCGGCTTGAAATTTTGCCGTCTTCTCCCTCACCTCATGCTTCAACGATGACTTACCAGCAGCGAGTGGCTGACGCTTTGGTGTGACGGGCTATTGCTGTGCTACCCGCGACGCGGTCGCCTGCGTTCGGCTGAGATGTCTCATTCCGACGAAGGGAATAATTCTCCAATGCCGATCGGCTGTTTTTAGTAGGCTTTGTGTTACGTAGACAGAAATGCAGGGATGGTGGAAGAGAGAGAGGGGGCATGTAACTAGGCGGTTGACGGAAAGGACGATGTATATGGGTAGGTATATTTAGAGAAGATCATATATCAACATTCAATATGACGAGTATGTACTTACCAGAGAGAAGCTGTGACGCCCGTGGGATGAGGAGTGCGCGTTTGCGCCGCGGGGTAGAGAGAAGGTGGTCATGGTACCACTAGGTTTAGGGTGCGGGGACTAACGGTGTAGTTGCGTGGGCTCGAATGCGGTCTTTTACAGCTAGGGTGCAGTCTGTTTGAGCGTTTAGTTAGTTTGGCTTGATCCGCTGCTCCGGTGTATGTCGCATGTGAGGTATGTGTGAGAAGGAGGCGGGTAGTGTGAGGGTGGAAGTATGGGGTGCAGGGACGGTCGTGATTGATTTGGTGTTTGGGTAAGCCATTTTGAGGGTGTAATGTGCTAATGTGCGAATAGGTATAGGAGTCGTTTGAGGACGATCTCCTAGTTCGGTTTCTATGACTAGAGCCTCTTCATATGCTTCTCCTCAAGATTTCATAGTCTGCCCCGCGTTTCATCGCTCGAGCTATGGACGTGTTTACTGCCGATCACCCATGGGCCAGAGCCGCCCGTTTGTTCTTTGCGGTCAGTTTCAAAGTTGAGCGTTGGTCTTTGGGAAGTTGCAGAACTCGATAGTTGGAGAACAGCAGTGACGATAGTCATATCCACTAAAAGAAACCGAAAGAATAATTTAGGTAAACGGTTAGAGTTGATTCGAAATTTGCCTTTACTACCAAAGCAATACGGAAACCGAATACATAGACTGTGCAAAGGAATATTTGAAGATGTACCACTTCTTATTACACATTGTAAGACCACATTTCCTTGGGATTCGGACGAAGAAGGCTAATTAAGAGAGCAAAGTGGAAATGCGGTGACAGTTTCTTCACCAAATACTCGTCTTGCAGCTTCGATCGTGCAGCACACGATCCGAACAACTTACTCTCCCCATTAGTCAGGCTAGTATGCCTTGCTACAGTACCTCTGGCAGAGGTCAGCAACCTTCGCTCTCGCCCTTGCAGGAATCTCCTACATCTCAAGGCAACGATACGCTGTACGCTTGTCCTGCTCCCCACCATCGACCTCCCGTCGCCAAGCCAAAGCACGCGAACTGATGTCGCCGCAATGTCGCTTCCGTCCATGGAAGTTTTCTCGCAGGACGCAATGGTTAGCGCTTGCATTCCAATCCCATTAGAGGAAATTGGCATGGCGTCCGAATGAGCCAAACCAGCCTTGGGGAGAATGGGAAATGTCGGGTCTTCGAGGTAGTCCATCAACGTCGTGAAGCTACTATGTGTCCATTTTGCGCAAGGAGCGCCAAACGCAGGAGGTTACCAGCGCACGCTCGAGGGTGTTTTGCGCCCAGTGCGTTATGTGTTCTAATTCGTTCACGTGGTGTGCGCACACCTTTCTTGCACACTAGAAAGTGTACACACCTTGCTTGCAAGTGCACATCCCTTTTGTATTAGTCTACGCTGAATGGTGCACACTTAACAAGTTTCTAGCGAAATTGGATGTGGTAGTTATGTCGCGCGCACCTGGTTGGGAGTTGTAGCGTTTCTCGTCTGTGGCCAAGGCGAGCACAGCCCCGGGTTTAGTTTTGCAAGGTCTTGAAGCGTTCCGAACTTCCGAATTAGGGCCTGTCCGGTTGTAGCGTCATATGCGAAACGAGAGCCTCATATTGGAGTTGTTCCGGAGCCCCTATATGATCTGGAGGCTGCTGTTCGGTAGATATGGCGACTTTTCCGGATACTACTGCGGCGGTAGTCGGCGCCGTAGTAAAACACCAAACAGGAGGCTGGTGATAGAGGATCGGTGTTAGGTACGTTCTGGCTGAGTGGTGATCAATGTGGGTAGGGCGCTCAACCAAACACTTGGCTTCATATTATATTGAGTACGACTACCAGGTCAAGCGCCGCTAAATATCTACCAGTTGACGCTGGTGAGAGCACGGTGCAACCTCATATTGAAAAACCTCATATTGCAACCGAACACGCCCTTAGTACAGAAGGGCATCCGTCGCTCCTTGATGCGCCGTTGTTCTTGTGCTAGAGGCGATCTTCACTCAGTAGAGTTAATGCACCGTTCGTATTCTCTAGGGCCTGACATGTCACGTAATAGTGTTGTATTTGGCCCGTGTTTCGACGTCTAGACGGCATGCACGGCAGAGAGCAGGAGGAGGCTACCCCTGTTCCTGAACGGAGAGGTCTTTTTTCCAGATTGACGCCTGCAAGCCACCAAACTGTGGGGTCAAGCACCCTGACCACGCGAGGGCGTTTGGATTCGCCATCTGGCAATGCCTCGAGCCGTCGAGGCTTGATCTTCCGCAAGCCATCAGGTTTCAACTTGGCAACACCTTTGAACACGTATCATGCCATGCAACTACGAGGAAACTTCCCGCTGTCAAAAATGGCTGTTTCTGGGAACCATAAGGGTCTCCTTCTCCGGTGACACAAATAGCGCACATCTGCTAGGTTACATTGTTTCTTCCTCAGGAGAACCGAGGACTCCGGTAGAAGTTTCGAAGCTCGTGCGCAAGTGCGCGAAGCCATAATTAGAATATTCCCGGCTGGCGATCAGGACGATGCTGGTTGGTGTGCCTGAAATTTCGATTAACCCCGATCACAGCTTTGCCGCCTCTTCAGTTGCCAAGGGAACCCAAAGGGCGCCTCTGACGCTGCTGGCACTCTGCTGGCCAGTGCTGCTCGATTCCCGCCCGGGAAATCCCTAATCGCTGGCGCATCTAGGGACAGGGCCCGCCTCAGCCCTCTTTTCTATACATACATGTATACTGCCGCTGAGCTGTTCCTTCACCTTTTCCACCCTTTTCACTTCTTGTCCCTTATTCTGTGCTGTAGGCATCTCTGATGCCATCAGTTCTTCTCTGTTAATTCTTGCATTCATCGAAGAGCCGTCACTCGTTCCGGCCCAAACACATAATATACTATCACGCAAGACGGTGCTTGCTAGACACTCGCTGTAGCCACAACATCTCATTCAACTTACTTAAATTTAGTGTCATAAGTGCACTCTCACGAATCTCAAGCTCGAACTACCTCTACACAGAAGCCTCAATCTCTAAGACAAACTACACGGCAAGAACGTACTGCGTGGTGCCAATTAGATAATTACGGGTATGTGTGAAGCGCCTCACTACGTGGAGCCTCAGTCGTGGCTTTTATTGCAAGGCACGCCTCGGCGCATAATGCAGTAGCCCGTACCTTGAATCACCTAGCTGTCAATTGACATTTCTATGTGCCATCAGTTTCCCTCATCACCTGGCTTGATCGAAGCGACATTCACTTTGTTTTTGGATAAAATTTCGAATTGCGCTCAAATTGACTCTGGATGCACTACTACCCTCATTTGGCTTACATTTCCACTACAGATATTTTTTCTAATTATGAGAGCGTCACTCGTTTCACTCGGCGTTTTCGCCGGGCTCGCCTCAGCGAATATCAAGTTCCACTGGGTTCAACCTACATGTGACTACAACGCGGCTGGACAAGCGTCCTGCCTGCGAGGCCAGCACTGCACCAAGGATAATGTGTCAGTAGAGTCAATTCACTGGTTGGATGTACATCTAACGGACTATGCAGCTGCGAAGCTACTGACAATGAAGACCTTTATCCCCGTTCATTTCGCCGCGATGTTCCAAAGCTGGCGGAGCGTGCTACTTATTCAACTGACGGCACTTGTGGACCTAACAACGGAAACACTATTTGCGACCCAAATAGCACCGTTTATACCGGCACTTGCTGCAGTCAATATGGTTGGGTATGAGGAACGTCTTCCGTATGGACGAAGAGCAAAACTAACTTAATGCAGTGTGGAAATACCCCAGCACATTGCGGCACTGGATGCGTATCTGGATGTACATCATCTTCCAGCTCGGTCGTGAGTGCCGCTGCTGCCTCGAGCGCAACTCCGCCCTCGTCGACCACTTCGGGCGAACCAGTCCTTGGCAAGCCGTCCTCGGTCGTTTCTTCCGCAGGCTCTGCATCCACTGCAAAGGTTACCACAGACGGTTCTTGTGGTGTCAACTTTGGCGGCACTGTTTGCGGAGACTGGCCACAGGGAGCTTGCTGTTCCATGTATGGGTACTGCGGAAACACGTAGGTTTTGACTTTTGACCTTAATTTCCTCAATGCGTGTCATCATCGCTAACCATCATTCAGCACCTCCCATTGCGGTGAAGGATGCCAATCTGGGCCTTGCTCTGGCGGAGCAGTCGTTCCTGCTCCTGGACCAAGTCCAGCCCCTGCTAATGCAAATCCAGGCTCTTTCAATGTAGTAGGCCAATCGGGTGTTCCTGCCATGCACGCTGGTCTTCTGCCGAATGGCCGTGTCGTCTTCTTGGATAAGGTGGAGAACTACACTCAACTCAAGCTTCCTAACGGCCAGTATGCATACTCATCGGAATATGACCCGGCCACTAACCAAGTTGTCCCTCTCGCCTACAAGACGAATTCATTCTGCGCCGGTGGTATTTTCCTTCCTGACGGACAGTTCCTTGCCCTCGGCGGCAACGCACCTCTTGACTTTATTGACCCAACCGTCGGTGACGGCTTCACTGGCATTCGCTATTTAAAGAGATCTGCAACAGATGCAAGCCTTAACGGCCAAGACTGGAGCGAACCTGGCAACAAGCTGTCCACCGCACGGTGGTATCCCTCGGTTCAGATTATGCCTGACGGCACTCTCTTCGTCGCATCTGGAAGCTTGAATGGTCTTGATCCGTCGGTTCCAGCAAACAACAACCCAACGTACGAGATTCTCAGCTCAGCCGGTATCTCCAGCGGAAACAGCATTCCAATGGATATTCTTGCTAAGAATCAGCCATACTATATGTACCCGTTCATGCACCTCCTTCGTGACGGCACGCTGTTCGTGTTCGTTTCGAAATCTGCGGAGCTCTTCAACGTTGCCACCAACACGACGGTTCGCACTTTCTCAGATCTTCCAGGTGATTACCGTACCTATCCTAACACGGGCGGCTCGGTGCTTCTCCCGCTCTCCAGCAGCTCAAACTGGAACCCGGACATCCTCATCTGTGGTGGCGGTGCGTATCAAGATATCACCTCGCCTACCGATCCGTCCTGCGGCCGCATCCAGCCCCTTGGGACCAACCCATCCTGGGAAATGGACAGTATGCCTGAAGGACGCGGAATGGTGGAAGGCACCCTCCTCCCCGACGGCACCGTCATCTTCCTCAACGGCTGCAACCACGGCGCCCAAGGCTTCGGCCTCGCCACAGATCCAACCTTCGAGGCTCTAATCTACGACCCCACCAAAGCGCTCGGCCAGCGCTGGACCACAGGCGCCAGCACCAACATCCCACGCCTCTACCACAGCGTCGCGCTGCTGCTCCTCGATGGTACGCTGATGATCACCGGCTCCAACCCCGTCGAGCAGCCTGTGTTAACAGCGTCAACGCAAAACCCGTACATCACCGAGTTCCGCGTCGAGATCTACACCCCGCCGTACCTGCAAGGCGCCGCTGCGACGAAGCGCCCGACCGCCGTGGCGCTGTCCTCGAAGGCGCTGAATGCCAACGGCTCCACCTTCACCGTCACTTTTACGGTCCCGGCGGGCGCACAGGCTGCGAAAGTCGCGCTCTACTATGGCGGCTTCGTCACCCACTCGGTCCACATGGGCCACCGTATGGCATTCCTGGATACGACGGGCTGGGAGGCGGGGTCGCTGGCTCAGACGCTTACTGTCACTATGCCGCCGAACAGCAATGTTGCGCCGCCTGGGCCGTATGTGGTGTATGTGGTTGTGGACGGCGTGCCGGCGATTGGGCAGTTTGTTCAGGTTTCGTAGAGAGTGGTGAGGGGAGCCGTGATAGATGAAGGTGAGTAGGGAGGGAGGAGTAACTTCATTAGAAATAGAGGGTGGTAGTTGGAGCAGCTTCTCAGAGAAGCTCTAATAGTCGGCCCCTGGATTGTGTGCGGTTAGGTGGGAATAGATTCTGATGTAGATGATGCGATGCGAGCACGTTGTGCGTAATGTGCGGGCTGCATGTCTTAAGACGATTTAATTAGAAATTATGAAATGTTCATACTATCTTTATAATTTGAGTAGAGAATGTGTTGGTAGGGGGGTAGGCACGTTAGCAAATTACTAGAGTAGACCATCCATTTACAACACCGTTTATCGCACTTTTTCTTATAGCTATATACTCGTCTTTATCACGAGTCTTGGCATTGTGTTTTAAGCCTTACTTTTTAATTATTTAATTAAGGGCTACTGTTGCCAAATAGGAGGCTCTATAGCTAATCTATACTAGAAGGAGGTTACTACCTATAAGCCCCCTAGTAAAACCCACCTAAAGGTTATCTATATTTACTACCAGAAGATATAATTACTCGCTTATTAAGTGTTAGCAGTCTCACTTTTTTTGTTACCTGCGTGCGTGCTAAGGGATAATATATTAACTCGCCATACGGCTTCTATCTAACTGTATGAAGTATATATAATGCAGGACTTATTTAACAGAATGTCCAAACAACAGCAGGACGACCGTAATATCCCCATTAGCGTTACCCGCCTGGCAGTTATTATAAAGCTTATATAGAATTAGCACCGCTGTAATATTCCTATTCGCATTATCTATTAGCTATTCACTACCGGTCTCCTATAGAATTAGCATCGCTCTAGTATCTCCGTCCTTATTACCAGCCCACTATTCGCCTTAAAGCGTTTATAGACTCAGCACTGCCGTAGCATAGCTATTGTCGAACTGGATCGGATTTCCTTACCACCATCTTGATACTGGCTTCAAGTCTAGAACCCTATGTCTTAATACCCCGCTCCTTACCTCGTATGTCTCATCGAGTGTCTCATCGAATGTCTAAATACCTGTTTCCATTACCGAATGACAACGTAGTCGTCATTCTATTTGCAACCTATTTGTCACCTATCTGGTGTATATATAGAGGCTCTAGAGCCCTCTTTAATAGACAGAGTTCTCATACCTAATTGTCCGTTCGACAGCTATTCACATCCTCTATTAGCTATTTACTACCGGCCTCCAATAGAATCGGCATCGCCCTAATATCCTTATCCGTACTACCCGCCTAAATATCCTTATCTATACTACCCGCCCGTAATTCGCTCTAAAGCGTTTATAGACTTAGCACCGCTATAGCATAGCTATTCACATCCTCCATTAACTGTTTAGTATCGGTCCCTAATAGAATTTGTATCGCTCTACTATCCTCATCCGTACTACCAGCCCGCTATTCACTCTAAAGTATTTATAGAGTTGGTATCGCTACAGTATCCTCGTCCGTGCTGTTAGCCTACTGCTCGCTCCGAAGCGTTTATGGACTAGGCACCGCCGCAGCATTACTATTTACATCAATAGTTTGCCGATAGATATCCGCCATTAATAGGATCGCCACTACCGTAGTATCACTATCCGCCATTAATGGGATTACTACCGCCGTATAATTATCGTCCGCACTACCTACGCGATATTGTGAATCGCCAACTTACTTTACCGGCAACGATGCTATCTAAATAGTTATCTCCTAACTCTTTATAAGATTTACACAGTAAGCGGCAGCGTCTTAATAACGATAAGAATTAACATTATACTATCTTAAAGGCCAAACCTAATAAATATAGAACAACTATTTGTTGCAAGATCTTAGTCTCTAAAGGCTACTATAGCAAAGTGGTTCTAGTTAATAAATAGTATCTAAACTACTAAAACAAACGCTATTGTGTCTTTAAGGACTATAAAAATAAGGAATTAGTTACTTAATGCCGTTATGCGTTGCTAAGGCCGCCTTAGGATAACTTGGCGCTAAACAACGTGGTCTTTAAAGACGATAATAGGCGATTAATTGCCTTATTAAAGAGTCTATATTTAACTAACCGCTAGTTTAATAAAGTCTTATAAGATATAAAGAAGGCACTAGGAATTCCATTAAAAGATTCTATATTAGTTTATGGCCTAGTTAATTTAGTCTTAACAAATAATAGCAGAACTAACTATGCCACTAAGGAGGTTAGAATAGGCCGGTTGTCTAACTGGGCAGGTCTTATAAGACGTGAGCGCGGCATTAAGGATCCTACCTATAAATCTTAATTTAGCTTAAAATGGAATTAATCTAGTTTTAGGAAATAAGAGCCTGTTACTAGTTATATCTTCTAATAGACTTAGTTTGTCTTACCCGCTAATATAGGAGAAATTGCCTATATTAATAGGTTGTAAATTAAGCTGGGAAATGCTTTTCTATATCCACTAGCTAAACAATGCCGTTTATTTAATTAACGTGACTAAATATGTTTTTTTTTACTTAGCATCTTATATTATAAAATATATAACTATCTTCTTTAGTATATTTAAACGATTTTATCAAATTTTATCCTTAGACTTTATTGTAATACTCTGGTGTATATATAATCCTAATATAAAGAGTATTTAATATAATAAGAAGCTTGCTAAGGCTGATTTTAGTTAGGTGCCAAGACAAGGACAGTTATTGTCAGTATACTCGCTTTATCAACGTGCACGAATATCACTTATAGTGGTACGTATGCGGTGTTAAAGTTGGTAGTTGATTGTTGTCTTAAAGTAAGGGGTTGCTCTAAGGTCAGATTAGCTGGTCTCGCTTTATAGTCTCGTAACCACGTTATATAACTAATATTCCGACACTAGAGCAACTCTAAAAAGAAGGCTAATCTATACTCTAAAGCCAAGCCTACTTCTAGACTATTTGTAGCATATACGCAATAACTAGAGATCTAATTAATACGCAATAGCTTCCACACTCCTTTTATAGGTCCGTAATTATATAACCCGTATTACGGCTTATATAAATGCCTTTAAACCAAAGCTTGTAGAATGCTATATTACGAAAACGCTAAGCTAAGGAGAAGAAGAAGAATTGTTAGGGGTAGCAGGTTAATATATTATAAGGGCCGCCGAGGCGCTAGTAATAAGCGAGCTGATAGTAATTTTCTATGCCGGGTATAGAAAATCCTAATTGGCTGGTTAAATTTAGGGTCCGCTCTATTATAATTAGTTATATAACGCTAAGCTAAATCTGAGTTCGTTTGTTTAACCCATCCTACAACTTATAGGTCAATTTGGTTTGTATTAATAAGCCATTAAAGAGCTGTGCAGGGTTTTCCCTTCATTATAGCATTAGTAGGGTTGGCCTCTCCGTTAATTTATTTTACCTCTGTAATCTGTCTCCGTCTATAGGCTTGCCGGAGGCATATTATATTAATTATTAGGCGTTTTTCTTAGGTGGTTCCAAGTCGTACTAGACAGTTATATAAGGACTTAAAGTTAGTGCAAAGCATAAGTAGGAGGTTAATTTGTAGGATTTTGTCTATTATAGACTTAATCGCAATGCTGATATTAAAGCTGTGGGCCGTATTATAGAGTTTAGAAGCTAGTACGCTTTAAGTAACTCTTTTACACTTAACTAAGCTCTAATGGACGATATTGGCCTTCTTTATAGTATTAGTTAGTATGATAACGTAGCCAATCTATAAAGAGAGGTCCTTGTTATTGGCAAATAACGCGTTTATAAATACTAGTAGCTATAGGGTTTTAATATCTAACTTAACAAACTTAAGGCCTCTATTGGCGTTCTTGATTTGCTAGTTCAGACGCTTATTTAACTGTTTTACGTCTTCCTTGTTGGGGTTAATTACTTAGGCGGTAAAGGATAAATTAAATAAGGCTTCTAGTTGGCAAACTAAAGCGATATATACACCTCTAGTATGTTAGGCGATGTACTAGTCCTTTAGGGTTAAGGTTCTTATAGCTCCTCTTAACCCCGTACTTATGGCAAGTTTAGTGCTAATTATACTAATGTTACGGACGCTTTAAGTACGATGTTACGACTACTTGGAGAAGAGTTGGCGGAAGCTAGTTGGTTAATATAGGCACGGTCTAGGATGGATCTGGTGGAACTATGTAACAAGGAATAGTAACTGAGGTCACGTAGTATTGAACGTGTTAGCTGCGTTAAATAAGAAGGACGTTATGTTTAACATAGACAACACGTACCTTATATATAAGAGAGGATTTCTTAGGAGTATGGTTGTGTATTTAAAGGACCTCAGTCCCTACTATAGATAGTTCTCTCCTTGTAGTAAATCTTAGAATATAATTGGAGTTAATCTGTTAGGCAACCACTCTACTAGTTATTATTATATTGTTATTTTGTTTATACCTATATACCTAGCCCAATAATAGAACCCACTGTAGTCTAAGCTATAAGGTTCCGTTACACATTCACTACTAAGGTTACGGTATTGGAACAAAATCGAATAATATGCCACTAAGAGTAGTACTAGTTATAACAGCGTTAACGGCAGCTATAACCTTAGGGCTAGGTGATACCAGTATAGACAAGGGGGATTCTTAAGTGGTTACACGAGGTCAGTTATAGGAAATAGTTAATTACTTACAAGATAATAATAGGATACTTAAAGAATGCATTAATGGAATTGGAGTAGCAAAGATTAAGTTACCTTTAATTAAATAATTCTTAGGAGAGAAGTTAAAGCTCAAAGGATTTCTTACGCAAATGCACTTTAAGGTAGTATAGGAAGGAGCGAAGTTAGTAATATTATTAGATTAAGTAGCCTATGCAGGATTGTTCCTAACAGGGAGGGCACTTAAGTGGTTTAAGCCGTATCTTATGGAAATATAGGCTAATAGTATAACAACTACTAACCAAGATGTATGGTATATATTTACTAGTTAAAATGGGTTCGTAGAGCAACTAATATAGATATTTAGAGACCTAGAGGCCATAACTATAGCGGAACAAAAGCTTTAGAACTTAGTACAACGCACTTTAGTAATTAAGTATATAACACAGTTTTAAACACTAGCCACGCAGGTTAAGTGGAATAATACGGCGCTTATGGTACAGTATAAATAGGGACTTAAGGCTAAAGTCCAGGACGTAATTATCCTAATAGAAGATGCGGATACTCTAAGAGAGTTAATAAATTAGTTAATAAAGATTAATAACAGAATCTACCAAAGGGAATAAGCTAAAAGAGGGCAAGATAGAGTTCTATAGTTATATAAGGCGCAGAGTATGCAATAATAGATATAGAGTTAAAAACTATAGAATGGCGTAGAGCTAATAGACCTAAGTAGTACTAAAGAAACCTAAAGGTAGGAAAAGAAACTATAGAAACCTAAAGGTTAAGGATTAAGTGATTAAAGGACCTAGGAGTAGAGGCCAAACCAGGGATCTTAGTAGTAGAAGACGTTTAGGCGGACTCTATAGTAAAAAAGATGGTTTAAAGATAGGGCTTATATAAATTGTGGAAAACAGGGTTATTTCGCTAGAGACTATAGAGGTGGTTAGAGTAACTATGTGGTAAAGGGAACTAGACTAGCAGATGGCATATACGTATAGAGGAATGACGGTGCACTATAAGGAACAAAAGAGTGTTTAATTAACAGTTTTGCGTATTATTATAACAACGCATACCGAATTTATAAGGACGCTAAGTATGGCGTAAGCTATTAGCTATAGGAGCTATTGTTACCTAAGTTTAGAGGAACTAATAAACCAGCTTATAGATTGGACATTAAAGACAATAAATTTGATATAGGCGAAGCATTTACCGATAATAAGGTAATAAGGGCAGCTTACTAGGAGCATACAGACCTTAGAGAAGTTAAAACAGAAGTAGAGACTAAGACTATTATAGAATAGGGTTTAGTAACGGGTATAGCAACACTATTAGATATAATTTCCATTACTTTATAAGACAATAGGAGTAATGTTTAGAAGAAACTAAGCAAGTAGATAACTGCTAGTGCTAGCTTATTACTTAATAAAGGTAAAAGGCTATAGGCTTAAGATTCTTAAGAAGAGATAAAAGAAGCTTAAGATTTTTAAGACAAGATAAGACATATTTAAGGACCTATAACGGACAAAAACCAATGGGAAAGGGTAGTAACTTAGTTTAGTAACAAACGAATAAGTATAGGACGCAAGTTTAAGAACTACAAGTTTAGAGAATAAATAAGAATATTAGTAATCCTAGGTAAATATAGTATTTAGCCTAAAGATCGAATAGTTAATACCAGGATTAAAAAGTAAGACAACTATAAGGATCTAGCTGCAAGACGTAGAAAATAAGAAACTATAGATAAGTTTAGGACAAGAATTATTATATAGCAAGAGCAGAAGCTAGATAAGAGGTTAGCTATACTAGGTTGTATAAGGAATAGAGCACCTATATAAAGAGTTATTAATAGGCTAAGTGTAGGGACACCTAGGGCAAAGTAGTTAGATAAACTAGAATAAGAAGAGGATCTAGATATTCTAACTAGGTTTAAAGAAAGACATACTAAAGGATATTATAATGCAGCGATGATAAGGTACTTTCTAATAGATAGACTATACACACTAAACCAGTTATACGGAAAGTGGTATAGGCAACGACATAGTAATGAATAGGAAGACTTTTATATATAGCTGGATAAAAAAGTTGTCTAAGACCAACCTATTATAGAAAAACGCATAAGTTACATTAAAGGAGTATTAATTATAATATTAAGGAACCTAAAAGAGGGATCTAGGGACTAGAGAAGTAAGCGATAAATCTTAGTACCTATAGCAGAGATACTAGTAGTTAGGTTAACTAGGTATAGGTTTAAACTTAAGGATAAAGATAAACTAAGAGTTAACCCAAAACATGTAGCGTATTATACACTATTATAGATAGCTTATATGGATAATATATGCAATATATATAGAGCACCTAAAGATAAGAACCGGAAGTACCTAGTAAGGATATATTAGGCACTAGAGGAAAAGCAGTTTAGGAATGCTAAGTATATACATAGTTAGTACCTAGTAGAAGTATAAGGTTAAGGAGACTTAATACTTTAACTAGGAAGATTCCTTATAGAAGAGTGCCTAGATGGATAATAGTGGTAGGAGTGCCTAGAGAACACTTATCTATAGCACATAGAGGAAAAGAAACAAACTAAGTATTGGCTAAAGTTAGACTAAGTATAGGTAGGATCAAGCAGCCAATAGTTAGGAAAAGGGGAGGCGTATAGAACCCAAGGGAACTAGTATTAGAGCCTTAAACCCTTAAAGGAATTTAAGGATAATACCTAAATTTAAGAGCTAAGTGGCAAGATTAGCAGTTTAAAGTGTTAGTAGATAGTAGAGTAACTAGGAACCATATATCACTAAAGGTAGTAGAAAGGATGGGGTTACTATATAAATAGAAGGAATACCTATATCCACTTATAACAATTTTAGGAGATTAGATAGCCTATAGAGGAGGTATTATTAATCTTAAAATAGGACCTATTTAAATAACTATTAAAGGGAGACCAGTTAGAATGTCTTTTAATATCCTACTATTAGGACAGAATAAGGCGATACTAGGAATGCCTTAATTATAGGAGTACAATCCAAAGATTAATTAGGTTATAGGTTAGGTCGATATTAAGGATATATAATAATATAAAGTGCGACAGTAAACCAAGTTGGTATAGTACTAAGTTAGAGCAATATATGAAGAGACTAAGTGAGGCTTAAGTTATATACTAAAGAGATACTATAAGTATAGTAAAAAGTTATGGTCACCAGAGAGTAAAAAGCTGTTAGAGTATGCAGCTTAGGACTATAAGATAGAATTAGAAGAGGGAATAAGTCTAAAGTTCTTTCCAATCTATAAGCTTACTGAAATAGAGTTAGTAGCGCTTAAGGAGTTTATTTAGGAGAACTTATAAAAGGGATACATTAGACCGTTATAGTTATTAGTAGGATATCCAGTATTGTTTATCCTAAAGAAAAATGGAAAACTTAGGATGTGTATAGACTATAGATAGTTAAACAGTATTACTAGGAAGGATAGGTATTCTTTACCCTTAATTAGTGAAATCTAAGACAGGATAGGCAATGTAAAGATCTTTATAAGGATAGATCTAAGATGGGCGTACCATTAGATTAAAATTAAGGAAGGTAATAAATGGAAGGCAGCCTTTAGGTTAAAGGAAGGACTATATAAACTATTAGTTATACAATTTAGGCTTATAAACGCACTAGCAACGTTCTAGAAGCGAATTAATAGTGTATTAGAAGAACACCTAGATGAATTTGTTATGGTATACCTTAACAACATTATTATCTACTTAGAGAGTAAGGAAGAGCACGGAGAATACGTTAAATGGGTCTTAAAGAGACTATAAGAAGAACAAATGCTAGTAGTAATTAAGAAATGCGAGTTCTTTACTAGGAAGACTAATTTTGTTAGATTTATTATTAAACTAGGCCAACTTAGTATAGATCTAAAGAAGATTAAGGCTATAGTGAATTGGCAAGAACTAGAGAACGTTATGTAGTTAAGATTGTTTCTAGGGTTTTATAATTATTGTAGAAGGTTTATAGCACAATAGTTATAGAACATTGAGCCATTTACGCAGTTAATAAAGAAAGAAGAACTATGGGTATAGGGAAGGGAATAATAAGAACTATTTAAGAGAGTTAAAGAGTTATTTACCTAGGAGCCAGTTCTTAAGATCTATTAACTAGGTCTAGAGACGGTTGTAGAAACGGATATATTAGACTTTACACTAGGGGTATACTTCCTATAGAAATATTAAGATGGATGGCACCCAGTAGCATACTATAGTTGGAAGATGACACTACTAGAGTTAAACTATAACATCTACAATAAGGAGTTGTTAGGTATAGTTACAGCGCTTAAAGAATGGAGAGTATTCTTATAAGGTATAGAGAAACTATTTATGGTTAAAACAGATTATAAGAACCTTATAGGATTCCTAATAATAAAGGAACTTAACTAAAGACAGGTTAGATGGGCGGAAATGCTTATAGAATACTATTTTAAAATTTAGTATACCAAGGGTACAGATAATGCGCGAGCAGACGCTTTAAGCAGGAAGGCTAAACTATAAAGTAATAAAAAGCTATTGGGAGCTTTATTGCGAAAGGATTAAGACGGATTAATTAGGTATAATTATCTAAAGATTATAGCAACCAAGGAAAGTCAGATCTATAAATTATTAGAGAGTAATTAGACATAGAAGATCTAAGAAGTATAGGCAGAGGATCTAGACTTAGAGCAATACAAAAATAGAGAAGTAATATATATACCTAAGTCTATTGCAGAAGAGTTTATTAAGGAATTCTATAAAGGAATAATATAAGGATATAATAGAGCTATAGGCTTAGTATTAAGACTTTAAGAGGAGTATATTATTTAAGGAATCTAGGGACTAGCAAGATAAGTTATAAAGAAGTATCTAGATTGCTAAAGGAATAAACTAACGAGGTATAAGCTATATAGAGGGCTATAACCTGTTAAGACACTAGGAAGACCATAGGAGGTTATATTATAGGACTTTATTATTAAGTTACTAAAGTTAAGAGATCCTATTATAGGACAAGATTATGACGTAATTTTAGTAATAGTGGATAAGCTAATAAAGTGGGGATACTTTATAGCATATACAGAAGAGATATTAGCAGAAGATGTCGCTAGAATTTATATAAAAGAAGTATTTATAAGATATGGAGCACTAGACAAGATTATATTGGATAGGGATCTAAGATTTATAGCAGCATTTTAGGAAGTATTTCTAGCAGAATAAGGGGTTCGCGCAGCAATATCTATAGCGTATTATCCGCAGACGGACGGATAAATGGAAAGACTAAACTAGACACTAGAGCAGTATTTAAGGTATTATATTAATTACGCATAAAACAATTGGGTATTGTTATTACTAGTTACACAGTTTATATACAATATAACACTATAAGAAGGAATAGGGATATCACCATTTAAGGCAAATTATAGGTATGAGCTAAAAATATCGTTATTACCATATTAAGTAAAAAAGACGAGTAGCATAGCTAAACAAAGAATAAAGACGTTAATAAATCTTTATGCAGACTTTAAAGAAATAGCGAAACTAGTACAAGAACAAATAAAAAGGTACTATAATGCTAAGAGATCTAAGGGACTAGATCTTAAGGAGGGGAATAAAGTATAGCTACTATATAAAAATTTTAAGAGTTGATAACTAAGCAAGAAGTTGGACTATATTAAACTAAGACCTTTTAAAATCAAGTAAAGAATTTTATTAGTTATGTATAAGTTAAACCTATTAGCTAAAATAAAAATCTACCCTATATAATATGTTGCAATGCTAGAGCCAGCATACAGAAATATTAAGCTACTAGTCTATAAGGCAGACATATATAGAGGATAGAAGGAAGACAAATAGCAAGTTTTAAAGGTTATTAGTTATAAGGATGTAGATAACGAAATATAGTATAAAGTAAAGTAAATAGGCTATAGTAAGACTATTTAGGAACTACTAAGCAACCTAAGGAACGCTATAGGAAAGGTATAGGAGTATTAGAAGAAAGCAGGTCAGGTAGTATTAATAAAAAGGGATTGCCAAAAAATAAATCGCCTAAGGGGGACCTAAAAGGAGCAATTACTAAGCTACTTGGAGTTGTTTCCCTTATAGGAGGAGAGCTAACCCTTTTATTACCTAGCTTAGATAAACCCTATTAAACAAGTTTCTACTTCTTAGAACGGACCTTCTTACGGACACGCTTAAGACGTTAAAGATAAGCATAAGCTAAACGTTAAGCTTTAAGGACGTGTGTGGATTCTTCTAAGGTACGTTAAACCTTAAGTAGCACGGAGGCTAGCTTACCGTTAAGCTTTATAGTAGTAGATTAAACATAAGACCCTATAATAGGTTATTTAGGGAACTTAAAGACTATTAAGAGTTATAGGACGCGTACATTTAGCGTTAGAGATAGAGCGAACATCGTAAGACGATTAAATGTTTGCTTTAGTACACTTAGAGCAAGAGGAGGGTTATTAAGACGAAGGACTTGCTAGCGTAATACAGACTAACCCCTCTTTTGCGTACCTTAAGTAAGGAATCGCCATTACCTTACCCAGTGACAGTATGGAGGAAACCGTACGAAGGCAACGCTTAACCTAGGAAAGAGAAGAAGAAGCTTTAGGTATAATAAGTATAAATATTAACCAGAATAATTAAATGGATATTATACCTCTAGTAGACAACTTAGAGATGTTAGGAATCTTTAAGGATAAAGATAAAGAGAAGGGAGATGGTGTTATAGACGCTTTAAGTACAATATTATAACTACTTAGAGAAGAGTCGGCGGAAGCTAGTTAGTTGATATAGGCACGGTCTAGGATAGATCCGGTGGAACTATATAATGAGGAATAGTAACTAAGGTTATATAGTGTTAAATATATTAGCTGCGTTAAACAAGAAGGACGTTATATTTAATATAGACAACACGTACCTTATATATAAGAGAGGATTTCTTAGGAGTACGGTTGTGTATTTAAAGGACCTTAGTCCTTACCGTAGATAGTTCTCTCCTTGTAGTGAATCTTAGAATATAATTGGAGTTAATCTGTTGGGCAATTACTCCACCAGTTATTATTATGTTGTTGTTTTATTCGTACCTATATACCCAGCCTAATAACAGAACCCACCGTAGTCTAAGCTATAAGGTTCCGTTACAACTAAGGTTTATGCATTGTTGTTTTTAAGTAAGCGTAATGCTCCTATTAGTTAGTAGCTGAATAACTCCACCATTAAACTTAATAGGCGTATTAATGGTAAGCTATTCCCGTTCCTTAGCTATAAACTTGGCCTTATACAGCTTGTTTTGCTCTGTGTTTATAAAGGTCTTATCTACTAGGAATAGAGTATTATTAGTTTATAGGCCTATAATGCCGAAGGGCTTATTGCTCTATAGGAGATAGGGGTTATATATAAACTGGTCTATGTGTAACTATTAGATGTAATATAAGTAATATATCTTAAACTAGTGGTTACCGGCTTCTAGTACTTTATAGAGTGGTTTTATAACCTTTAAAACCAAGGCCTTATCAATCCCAAGTTGCTTAATTAGCTTGTATAGAGGTTATACATAGAACTCTTAATTTAGTGTGGTGGTTAATTATACATAGGCCTATAAAATATCTTAAAGGTAAAGTCGTGCCTATAGAAGCTTTATAGCGGTAATATAGAGAATTAGTTATTGGCTAACTTATTAAATGGTTAGTAATTAGGTAAGAACCAGTTTCTTTTCTAAGTCGTTATAAGCTTGCATAACTAGTTAGGATTTCTTAAAGGCTTTATTAGTTCCCTTATTCTTAATCTCGTTAATAAATTGCGAATTAAAGAGTTATACGCCTTATAGTATATCCATAAGTCTTATAATCTTAAAAACTCCCTTTTTAAGTAGACCAGTAAGCTTCTTCTATTAGGAGGCGCTAAATTAAGTACTAAATTAACTATCATCCTATAGGTAGATGGTGGTGTCAGTTATGGCCGTAAGTAGAGGGTATTTGCGAGGGCATCCTCTGCCTTGTTTTGGGGGTTGTTGCTAAGCTTTAGCAGGTCTCTCTAAGACAGTCTTAAAAAGGACTAACCTAAATAGAGGTTTAGGTGGCGATTTTAGTCTAACAATTTGCTCCTATAATTTAGTTACTTAAAGGTAGGGTTTTACAACCATAGATTAAAAGGCTATAGGTCCGCTAGATAGCTTAACGGTATATATTTTACCCTTAACGGTAAGTAAGGTAAATAGCCCATTCTAATAGCCGCTTTGGCTAGTGTTTCCTTCTCTCCAGACTAAAACGGGCGAATTTAGTAGGAGATCATGAATCGCATTAGCATTAGGTCTGTTTTGTATATTTAGCGTATTAGCGATCTATTATTTAGCTTATAGCTTCTGTATCTCTACCATAGCCTTTTTAATTGCGGTAGCGCGTTATATAACTATAGGGGATAGTGCATCAGATTTAACCATTTAGGGGTAGGCTTTAAAGACTAGAAGTATAGGAACTAGTCCTTTAGGGCTAGCTAAATTATTAATTACTTTAAACGCTATTTAGAGTCCTATCTCCTTATTAATCTTAGGGATTTTAGTTATAATGATCTAATAGGCTCGCTATAATAGACTATAGTAGCGCTCTACCATTCTAATAGAGTTATGTGCTTCGACTAGTACTCCCTTTATACTAATTCCTATAATGGTGGCGTATTGCTTAAATTCTTTACTAATAAAGTTTTTTCTGGCGTTATAGGTAATTAGGTCTAGTGGCCCTAAGTAGGTATTAATCTAGTATATCTATAGAACGTCCTATATATGTTTAGCGCTGATGTCTTATAGCTATCTACCGGCTTGGAATCGCGTTCCTTTATTAATAACGTATAGGAGGGGTAATCCGCTAATGTATATAATGTTAACAATGATATTATAGTTAAAATTAATGTTGTCTTGTAGGGTAAAGCAGAATCTACCTAGTAATTTGCTAAACTTCTAATAGTAGTAGCAGAACTTAGTTAGTTGCTTAATGGCTATTCTATTAGTTTCATGGCCAGTATAGTAGAGTAGCTTTTATAATTTCTTAACTAAGGGGTGTCCAAATTGACGATATAGGTGCCGTAGCTCTATATCTATTAAGTAGCAGGGGTTCGCGTTAAAGGATTTAGATAAATATAACTATAGTAATAAGCTCTATAAGAGAAATAGGTGGCCAAACCATCGCACTACTGGCACTCTTTTAGTGTGAGTGATAACAACGTTTCTGAGGTTATTATAGTAGATTTAGAGTCTATCTATATCCACTAAACAGAGCAAGAAGGGGGTATTTATATAGACAATATAAAACTGTATCTTGCCTATAGGGGTGACAATATCTATAGTTTTAATAGAGGTAGTAATTCTAATGCCAAACTACACGTTAACTTGTCCTTTGGTTAAGGTATTAAGTCTTATAGATTAGTCCGCGTTCTATAGTGCCTAGAATTGTCCGTAACCGGCCATAGACTTCTTTAACGCACTGGTATCGATTATAATTCCTATAAATACTGTAGAAGTATAGCGTAAAGCGGCGGTTATTGTGTTATAGTTAAACAGGTCAGTTTCCGTAGTAGGTTCCATAAAGGTTGCAGTAAATAAGTAAGTGTAAGCCTTATTAGCTAGTTCTACGCTTATAAAGGTTGCTTTGTCTGTAGTAAGAGTTCTAAATAATATAAGGTAGTAGCCGTTAGGGTCTTCTAATTCTTCCTTACTGTTGTTGTTATTAGTGTTTTTATTAGTATCTATGTCTAGCATAAGAGCTTTAAAGGTCTTATTGCACTTATTATTATTATCTCCTTTATAGTAGATAGTGTATTGTCTAAAGCGTTCTTTAAAGTTACCGTTACGGCCCTTATTATTATTAAAACGTCTTTTATACTCATTTCTAGAACGGTTCCGCTCCTCCTCTATATATTTCCATGAGCGGCAGCTCTCCTTTTGGCAAATATAGCACTTAGCCTTTGGGGATCTGATAGTATTTTATCTATAGGAGCGGGTTTGGTCACAGTTGTTACGGATATTATAGCGGTATATACAATCCGTAAAGTAGGCTCCTTAAGATGGTTTTATTAAGGCCTAGGAAGGGTGTTCCTTCTCCTATACAACTATAGAAGATTGCAACTTGCTAATTAACTAGGAGAGGTCTTTAGAAGGGTTAGAAATGGTAATACGGCATACTGGTATTCCTTAGCAAGCAGTAACTAGTTTATTTATAAGGAAGAGGTCTGTATAAAACTCTAGGTATAATCTATGGCGATATTTTAAGAGCTTATTAAGGAGTAGTTGGAAACTCTAATAGATTTGCTTATTAGGGTTCTCGTTAATAATTCCTTAGAAGTTGGTAGCGTTTTATTTAGTAAGGTTTCTCTAATAGTACTCTAGTCCTTTAAAAAAGTAACGCATGTGGTTATATGCCTTAGTAAATAATCTGGTTAAAAGGCTGCTATTATAGTAGTAATCCTGAGTAAGTCCCTTTAGCATGGTTAGGAATACAGTTATATAGCCTTTAGGAAGTAGACTAGCTCTCTTATAGATATTATAGAAGATAGTTAACTTAAAGTTAAAGCTATTACTTACTTTATTATACTTCTGGTTATCTATATAGATCTTAGCAATAGTGGCTGCCTCCTTGCTGTATATAGGCAGGTGCATAGCAGGGTCGGTATTAGTAGTGCTAGGGTAAAGATACTGGGCAGGAGGAGGACTAGGTAGGGTAGGGGCGGTTACTAAAGGGAGGGTAGAGGCAGTTACTATAGGTAATAATTACTAATTCTGCGTCTATAGGAGTTAAGTAAGGAGAGTAAGTAGTTAATCTTAGGTAGAGGGAGGTGCGGCTTGCTATTAGGTAGCGGTTAGTGCAGTTTACTAGGGTATAGATGCAACAGCTAGTTAGGGTGTTATAGGGGTAGGTATTTACGTTTTAGGTGTTGTGGCTATAGCTATAGGCTAAATTACAGGCGTTGGAGGTAGTAGAGGTAGTTAATGGTTTACAGGCGTCGGCACTGTGTGGGTAGATAGTGGGCTGCTAGGGGGGGTTATAGGAACTAAAGAGGCTATAACTAATAGAGGTATAGCTTAATTCGATTTTAGAGCTGTTTATATTAAGTTAAGTTATTCTTATAGTGCCACTGTAATTATAGGGCTGACTTCCTTAAGAGCTCCTGTAATTTCCTTATCTATTCATTTATAAGGTTCCTCTTTTATAAGAGCATTATATAGAACCTTATAAAGTGGGTATCTATTGCTGTGTATAGCAACATATACTCCTCTTTAGAGTAGGTGAGTACGGAGCTTTACTTTAGTAATAGAGTACATCTTTCTAAAGTTCTTAATGGTAAAGCCTTTGAATTCTTCCTGGAATAGCAACCGTAATATATAATCTGTAAAGTTCTTATATATATACTTGGAGATTTTTATTTCCATATATTCTTCTAGGTCTTCCTTTAAGGTAGTTGCTATATCAATCCTATAACTATGTCTGGCGATTCTCTTCTTCCAATTAATTTCCATATTGTCGTGTCTTTGTGTATGTTATAGTTTAAGGTTGAGGTTAAGGTTGGGGTCGAGGTCGAGGTCGAGGGTTGTAGTTAAGGTTGAAGTTAAGGTTAAGATCGAGGTTTAAGGTAAGGGTGTAAAGGTAAGGGTATATACGTCCTCTATAGCTATTAGGCCTGTAAAGTGTTCTTAGCAAGACTGCTATTCTCTTAGCGATCTGTTATATTGGCTGTAAGGCCAGTATAAATTCTCTTAAGCTTAAGGGAGGTCGTAATCTTCTCTAAATAAAGATATAATTCTCTAGGCGATTTAATGCGTTAGTAGTTAAGCTGATACGTGGTTTTAAGCTTTAAGGGTAATATAGCTTTCTCCTTTAACTAAAATAGACAAGGCTAGGCGATCTATATACTGTTTCCAGTACAGTTCTCAAGCTCTAGCTTATTGCGTATTTCCTGATCTATACGTCTACTAATTAGTATTGGTATACTCGCTTTATTAACGTGCACAAATATCACTTATAGTGGTACGTATGTGGTGTTGAAGTTGGTAGTTAATTGTTGTCTTAAAGTAAGGGGTTGCTCTAAGGTCAGATTAGCTAGTCTTGCTTTATAGTCTTATAACCACGTTACATAACTAACATTCCGATAGTTATTTTTCTACTCGCTAACTAAGTCCTTACTCTATTATCTTCGTACCTCTTACGCCTATGTTATTTTCCTATAATAGGGGTCAGCTTAGAATTAGAATACCTATGATAAGTTTTTAAAGGCGGTACCCCAAATAAGCCTATCTCGTCTCTTTGTTCTTAATGTTTACGGAAGAGTATAAATTATAAATGTCCCTTTAAGGATATTAGAGGAGTATGCTTAGAGTAGCGAAGTGTAAATAGGTAAGCACTGTAAATATTACTTTTGCTTAAACTATTATATCCTAAAGGGTAAGGATACCGAAGAATACGTAAAGTATAGTCCTAAGGAATAAGGTATTATAGCTACTACTATTACTTAGCCTAGAGGATAAAAGATATTACGGCGCTGGTGGAAAACAGTGGATCTTGGCAGATATGGATTATAGTAGACGCGAGTCACGTAACTTAAGGACCGCATAAAATATCAAGCGGCGCTGCTACTCTTCTCCTTCCTTTCTCTAGCTTTAGATCCTTGTTTATAGACAATCCAATTATATAGGCTTGCGCGTCCCTCTTACCGTGCTCGTGCCTTAATTAACTAAGTCGCTAACATTATCCAAAGCTTATCACCACTCTTTCTTCCTAAAAAGGAACTTAAATATATCTATAAGAACAAAGAATAGGACCCTAAGGATATTACTAGGACTATAAGGACAGAACAGAACCCCAAGAACCCCAAGAATATAAATAGAATATAAAACCTAAGAACAGGACACGCACGGACTAGAACCCCTAAAAAATAAACAAACAACTAAAAATTACCTAATATCCCTACTACTATGCCAAGAAACACAGTAGCTAGCAAAGCCGCTATAGGACCCGTAAATACCTCTAATAGTAAAATAGTTGCCGTTTTAACCCCCTAAAAAGAGCTTATAGCAACTAATACCAAAATCAAATGGCTCTAAGAGCTGCTTAAAACTAAAGATACCCCTATACCTAGTAATAGGTTATTAGACACCTAGAGACTTGCTATAGTCCTTAAGGCCCTAGCCTAATATATAGCATTAGCATTATTGCGGTCCGCAAAGGTTGCAAACCCCCTATTACTTACTAATAAAACTAACCCTATATTTAATAACTGGAAGCTTTAATTGCAGGACAAGCTTAAAGTTAATATAGACCACTTTCCTAATACCTAAGCTAAAATAGCATACGTCTTCAGCCGTATTAGCGGTAACGTATAGATACACCTATGTCCGCGATACGCCTAGGACTTAGCAGACCCCTTCCTCTGTAAAGAAGAAATAATTAACTACCTATCTTCCATTTATAAGGACCCCTTTAAAGTATAAAACGCCTAGCTTAATTATAAAAGCCTAAATATAAAAACAACAGAGACCTTCTTGGCCTTTTAGACCCGCTTTCTATACCTAGCCGGACAGGCTTAAATCCCCTAAAAAGATCTAATACTAAACCTCTTTAATAGGCTTACCCTAGACCTACAGCGCGCTATACTACTAGTTTATACTACTATATAGACGCTAAAGGAACTTATGGACTAATGCCTAGCTATTAACTAGGGCCTTTATTAAATTAAGGCATATGCTGAGCGGTATAAGACTAGAAGCTCTACTAACCAAAATATAAGTATTATAAGAACGGACCGCAACGCTCTAGTAAGATCTATAACCCCTACAGCACTGGCCGTACAGCCCGCCGCTAATTTAGCAGCTAGCTATATAGCTAGCCCTACCATGGGTCTAGTGAATGCTTAGCCTATGTATAGCAACCCCTATATATAGGCCCTTAGCGATTAGGGAGCTTGCTTCTCTTGCGGCCAGAAGGGCTATATTATAAAGGATTGCCCAGTAAACATAAAAGTAGGCAAGGTTCTATTAATCCAAGAGGATAGTATAAAGTTAAAAAAAAAACCTAGAGGAAGACTCCTCTCTAGGGTTAAAAGGGATTAATATATTATATATTAATCTAGGTCGGCTAATTAGTAGAAAAAGCTGCACTATCCCTTATACTTTATTCTATAATAGATATTAAGTTTTAACCTTTACTTTAGCTAACTCTAGAGCAACTGCCCTTACCTTAATAGACACCTTATATGCCGTAAAGCTAGCTAACCTTTTAAATATATTTATTAAAGAACTGCCTAAACTAATTCCTATTTGCGGGTATAATAAACGGATAGGACTACCTATTATAACTATCTTACGGATTTACCTCCGTGTTAATAGATAAAGGCAGTTTAACATCCCCTTGCTTATTACGGACCTAGAAAGCCATAATATAATTTTAGAAAGAAAATAGCTAGCCTATTTAGGCTTACAGCTTAATATACAGAGCAGATGGCTTATCTGGCCCAAAACTCTACCCTTAACCCCTTCCTTTATAAAAGAGATTAGTATTACAATAGAGAACCTTATACAGCTATAGATAAACACCATTTACTAGGCTAATGCTATGCGTAGAGACTAGGCTTTTAAAAAGGACATATAGCTTAACCTATAACAGATCTGTATACTACGCCGCCCCTAGACTACCTATATTATACCACCCATACTAGAGATTAAAAAAGTTAGTAAAAAGCTAGCGGAGCTCCCTATAGGGAACTTAGGCCCTATACAGCTATAAATAATAGCAAGGAGTATTAGATACTATACTAAATATATAAACCAGAGGGATAACTTATAGAAGATAGAATAAGAGCTAAGAAAGATCACAAACCCTAAACTATAAAATATAACCCAATAACAGTCCGTAAAGAAACCTATAGACCTCCTACCAGTTAATATCTGCTATATTAGCGCCGTAGAATTTTACCAGAACTTAGTCTAACCTAATACTATTACCTTTACCACCAGCTTATATAAAATTAATTAAATAATTAAGAAAAAAAAATAAGCTTAATAAATAGGAAGGTAAGCTTATAGACAAGGAGCTAGTAGAACAGAAACTACCCTATTAACACTAGAAATTTAAGGACGTGTTCTCTAAGGCAGTGTCTAATATACTCCCGCCTTACTAACCGTACGACCATAAGATTAAGATTAAGCCAGATAAGGAAGACACACTTAGCTATAGCCCCCTTTATTAGCAGTCCACTGCTAAATTATAGGCTATAAAGTAGTACCTTATTAATAACCTAAATAAGGGCTTTATTAAACCCAGTTAAGCCCCTTTTAACTTACCTATTCTCTTTACTAAAAAGCTAAATAAAGAACTTTGTTTCTGTATTAACTACCGCAAACTAAATAATATAACCCGCAAGGACCGCTACCTACTACCCTTACTTAATAAGACTTTAACCTAAATAAGTAGAGCTAAGATCTTTACTAAGCTTAATATCTATTAGGCCTTTTACCAGATTAGGATAAACCCTAGATTAAAAGATCTTACTACATTTTAGACCTATTATAAAATATATAAATACAAAGTACTTCCTTTTAGACTAACCAACGGACTAGCTATGTACTAGTAATATATAAATAATATACTCTTTAACTACCTTAACAACTTCTATACGGCCTACCTAGATAACATTATAATCTACTCTAAGAATAAGTTAGAATATAAGGAGTATATCCATAAAGTCCTATAACGGCTCCGCAAGGCTAGTCTCCAGGCCAATATTAGGAAATTAGAATTTAGTATTAAGCGTATAAAGTACCTAGGTTTTATTATTAGTATAAACAGAATTAAGGCCAAACTAGAGAAAACGGCTATAATTAACCAGTGGACACCCCCACGGACTATAAAGGGGGTGCAATTATTCTTAGGTTTCTATAACTTCTACCAACGCTTTATTAAGAACTATAGTAGGATTACCTGGTCTCTTAACCGCCTAACTAGAAAGAACTAGCTATTCTACTTTAACACTATATATATGCAGGCCTTTAATAAGCTTAAAAAACGGCTAGTATTGGCTCCCCTACTTGCCCACTTTAACCTAAAATAGCCCTTAATGCTAGAAACTAATACCTTAGACGGCGTAATAGCTAGTATTTTCTCCTAGAAGCAACCAGATGGAGAATAGCACCCTATTATATACTATTTAAAGACTATAATAGATGCTAAGCTAAACTACCATATCTATAATAAAGAAATGCTAGCTATTATCTCTAGCTTTTAGCACTAGCGTATATAGCTAAAGGGGACCCCTAAGCCTATTAAGGTAGTTTTAGATTATAAGGCCCTAGAATACTTTATAATAACCAAGGCCCTTATAGCTTAGTAGGCACGCTAGGCGGATATCCTATCTTAGTTTAACTTCTTAATTATATATAGATTAGGCACTATAAACCGTATAAATACTCTTATAAGGCGTAAACAGGACCTAGGTAACTAGGTAGCTATAAAGATCTTATTACAGACCTAGACACTACTATAACTAAAGCACCTTAACCCCTAGATACAGGCAGAACAAAATACAGACCCTTTAGACGCTAAGATATATCCTATTAACTCCACGGAACTTAACCTTATTAATAAACTACTGTAGGCAAACCGTACGACCCCCTCTCTATAGGAGTACTATAAAAAGGCAAAAAACGTTACTAGCCCATAGTCCCTTAAAAACGGACTACTTAAGTACTAGAAACGGCTAGTAGTAGCTAAAAAACAGAACTTACGGACCTAGCTTATTGCCAAAGCTTATACCTAGGTCTCTACAGCCCACCCTAGAAAAAATAAGACCTGTAAAATTATTAGTAACTAATACTACTAGCCTAGAATAGTTATAAATATTAACCGCTATATATAGAACTATAATAACTACTATAGGTCTATAATTTTACAGGACAAGACCCTAGGACTATTAAAGCCACTCCTAATACCAGAATACCCCTAGTAGTATATCTCTATAGACTTTTACAAGCTGCCTATAAACTATAATAAATATAATATAGTAATAATCCTAGTTAACCGTTTTGGTAAGCGCCTATTCTTAATCCCCTATTATAAGGATATTAATGCCAAGGAGGTAGCCCAACTATATATCCATTATATCTACTAAATCTACGGACTACTAGATACTATTATATCTAATTATAGGCCGTAGTTTATATCAGCCTTTTAAAATAAGTTTACTTAGATCCTTAGCATTAAGCTAAAGCTTTCTATAGCATACCACCCCCAAATAAACGGTTAGATAGAGATTATAAATTAATACTTAAACTAAAGGCTCCGGCTCTTTATTAACTACTTCTAGGACAACTAGGGCGAACTACTACCCTTAATAAACTACGCCCAGGTAACTCTACCCTATAACTCTATAGGATTTGCACCTATTTAGCTAAAAATAGGATACTTACCCTATATAAGCTTTAACTAGGAAAGACCAAAGGGGCTATAAACTATACGCGAAAAACTATCTTATAAGGAAGCCTAGTAATACGCTAAATACTTAAAAGAAGCCTAGATAGTAGCCTATATAAATCTAGAAAAGGCCCAGAGATTAATAGAATAATAGGTAAATAAGTATAGGCGCAAGCCTAACTTTACTGTAGATAATAGGGTCTAGGTTATAACAAAAAACTAAAAAATAGAACGGCCTAGCTATAAGCTAGACTATAAAATAGCAGGATTATATAAGATCCTTAATAAAGAAGGCAACTTGTATAAGGTTAAGCTCCTAGACTTAATTAAAGTCTACCCTATCTTTTTACTAGATAAGCTATGGAAGGCTATAAATAACCTACTACCTAGATAAAAGAATAAGCCTCCCCTACTAATTTAAGTTAATAGTGATAATAAATAGGAAGTTAACAAAATACTAGCCTATAAACTAGTATAAGGAACACTATAATACCGTATCTAATAGAAAGGCTATAATCTAGACCCAACCTAGTACCCCACCTAGAACTTTATAGGCTGCCCCTAGAGGCTTAAAGAATTCTATAACTAATACCCTAATAAACCCGGACCCCTAAAATACCTTAACAAGTAGATAGAGTGCTAGTATAGCAAAGACAATAGGCTGCCTATTAAGCATAAAGATAAGAATACCCCACGGACATAATACGGACATACAAAGCCTAAGGGCAGGCTTTTTTGGAGGGGGGGTAATGTTACGGCGCTAGTGAAAAACGGTGGATCTTGGCAGACGTGGATTATAGTAGACGCGAGTCACATATATTACGGACAGCTTAAGTACGATGTTATAACTACTTGGAGAAGAGTCGGCGGAAGCTAGTTGGTTAATACAGGCACAGTCTAGGATGGATCCAGTGGAACCATATAACGAGGAATGGTAGCCGAGGTCACGTAATATAATCTATATAATCTGTATAATCTATACGGTCTGTATAGAGCGTACAGAGCGCACGTACCTCACGGAGCAACGGGATTTCTTAGGAGTATGGTTATGTATTTAAAGGACCACAGTCCCTACCTAGATAGTTCTCTCTTTGTAGTAAATCTTAGAATACAATTGGAGTTAATCTATTAGGCAACTACTCTACCAGTTATTATTATATTGTTAATTTGTTCTTACCTACATACCTAGCCTAATAATAGGACCCACCGTAGTTCCTACTACAAGGTTCCGTTATATATTTACTACTAAGGTTATGGTATTAAACAAGATTGAACAATATGCCACCTAAAGCACTAGTTACAACGGCGTCAACAATAGCCACAACCTCAGGACTAGGAGACACCAGTATAGAAGATACGGATTCTTAAGTAGTTACGCAAAGTTAGCTACAGGAAATGGTTAATCACTTATAAAACAATAATAGGATACTTAAAGAACGCATTAATAGAATTAAAGTAGCGAAAATTAAACTACCTTTAATTAAATGGTTCTTAGGAGAGAAGTTAAAGCTTAAGGGGTTTCTTACGCAGATGCACTTTAAGGTAATGCAGGAAGGAGCGAAGTTAGTAATATTGTTGGATTAAGTAGCCTATGCAGGATTGTTCCTAACAGGAAGGGCACTTAAGTGGTTTAAACCATATCTTATGGAAATATAGGCCAATAGCATAACAACTACTAACTAGGACGTACGGTATATATTTACCAGTTAGAACGGGTTCGCAGAACAACTAACGCAGATATTTAGAGATCTGGAGGCCACAACCACAGCAGAATAAAAGCTTTAGAACTTAGTATAATACACTTCAGTAATTAAGTATATAATACAGTTTCAAACACTAGCTATGCAGGTTAAGTGGAATAATAGGGCGCTTATAGCACAGTATAAATAAGGACTTAAGGCTAAAGTCTAGGACGTAATTATCCTAATAGAAGATGCGGATACTTTAAGAGAGTTAATAAACCAGTTAATAAAGATTAATAATAGGATCTATTAAAAGGAACAAGCTAAGAAAGGGCAAGACAGAGTTCTATAGTTATATAAGGCGCAGAATATGCAACAATAGATATAGAGTTAAAAACTATAGAATGGCGCAAAGCTAATAGACCTAAGCGGTACTAAAGAAACCTAAAGGTAAAAAAAGAAACTATAGAAACCTAGAGGTTAAGGATCTAGTAATTAAAGGACCTAGGAGCAGAGGCTAAACTAGGGATCTTAGTAGTAGAAGACATTTAGGCGGACTCTATAGCAAGAAAAATAGTTTAAAGATGGGGCTTATATAAATTGTAGAAAACAAGGTCATTTCGCTAAAGACTATAGAGGTAGTTAGAGTAACTATATAGTAAAGGGAACCAGGCTAGCAGACGGCACATATATATAGAGGGATAACGGTGCACTACAAGGAATAAAAGAATATTTAATTAACAGTTTTGCGTATTGTTATAACAACGCATGCCAAATTTATAAGGACGCTAAGTACAGCGTAAGCTATTAGCTATAGGAGCTATTGTTATCTAAGTTTAGAGGAACCAATAAACCAGCTTATAGATCGGACATTAAAGACAATAAGTTTAATATAGGCGAAGCATTTACCAATAATAAGGTAATAAAGGCAGCTTACTAGGAGCATGTAGACCTTAGAGAAGTTGAAACAAAAGTAAAAACTAAGACCATTATAGAACAGGGTTTAGTAACGGATGTTATAACACCATTAGATACAATTTCCATTGCTTTATAAGATAATAGGAGCAACGTTTAGAAGAAACTAAGTAAGTAGACAACTACTAGTGCTAGCTTATTACTTAATAAAGGTAAAAGGCCATAGGCTTAAGATTCTTAAAAAGAGATATAAGAAGCTTAAGATTCTTAAAACAAGATAAGATATACCTAAGGACCCACAACAAACAAAAACCGATAGGAAAGAGTAGTGACTTAGTTTAGTAATAAACGAACAAGTATAGGACGCAAGTTTAAGAACTACGAGTTTGGGGAATAAATAAGAACGTTAGCAATCCTAAATAAACGCAGTGTTTAGCCTAAAGATTAAATAGTTAATACTAGGATTAAAAAGTAAGATGACTACAAAGATCTAGCTATAAGACGCAGAAAATAAGAAACTATAGATAAGTATAGAATAAGAATTATTATATAGCAAGAGTAAAAGCTAAATAAGAGGTTAGCTATACTAGGTTGTATAAGGGACAGAGCACCTATATAAAGAGTTACTAATAGGCTAAGTATAGGGACACCTAGGGTAAAATGGTTAGACAAACTAGAACAAGAAGAGGATTTAAATATTCTAACTAGGTTTAAAGAAAGACATACTAAAGGATGTTATAATATAGCAATAACAAGGTACTTTCTAATAGATAAATTATACACACTAAACCAGTTGTATAGAAAGTAGTATAGGTAATAATACAACGACAAATGGGAAGACTTTTATATATAGCTAGATAAAAAAGTTGTCTAAGACCAACCCATTACGGAAAAACGCATAAGTTATATTAAAGGAGCGTTAATTATAATATTAAGGAACCTAGAAGAAGGATCTAGGGACTAGAGAAGTGAATAATAAATCTTAATACCTATAGCAGAGATACCAGTGGTTAGGTTAACTAGGTATAGATTTAAACTTAAAGATAAAGATAAACTAAGAGTTAACCCAAAACATACAGCGTATTATACACTATTGTAAATAGCTTGTGTGGATAATATATGCAATATATATAGAGCACTAAAAGACAAGAACCAGAAGTACCTAGTAAGGATATATTAGGCACTAGAGGAAAAGCGGTTTAGGAATACTAAGTATATATATAGATAGCACCTAGTAGAAGTACAAGGTTAAGGGGACTTAATACTTTAACTAGAAAGATTCCTTACGGAAGAATGCCTAAATAGATAATAGTAGTAGGAGTACCTAGAGAATACTTGTCTATAGTATGTAGAGGAAAAGAAACAAACTAAGTATTGGCTAAGGTTAGATTAAGTATAAACAGAATCTAGTAGCCAACAGTTAGGAAAAGGGGAGGCGTATAGGACTAGTGTTAGAGCCTTAGACCCTTAAAGAAATTTAAGGGCGATACCTAAATTTATAAGCTAAGTAGCAAGATTAGCAGTTTAAAGCGTTAGTAGATAGTAGAGCAACCAAAAACCACATATCACCAAAAGTAGTAAAAAGGATAGAGTTACCATACAAACAAAAAGAACACCTATATCCACTTATAATAATTTCAGGAGATTAGATAGCCTATAGAGGAGGCGTTATTAATCTTAAAATAGGACCTATTTAGTTAACTATTAAAGAAAGACCAGTTAGAATGTCTTTTAATATCCTACTATTAGGATAGGACGAGGCAATATTAGGAATGCCTTAGTTATAGAAGTACAATCTAAAGATTAATTAGGTTACAGGTTAGGTTAATATTAAGAATACTTGACAGTGTAAAGTGCGACAGTAAACCAAGTTGGTATAGTACTAAGTTAGAGCGACATACGAAGAGACTGAGCGAGGCTTAAGTTATATACCAAAGAGATACCATAAGTATAGTAAAAAGTTATGGTCACCAAAAAGTAAAAAGCTGTTAAAGTATACAGCATAGGACTATAAAATAGAATTAGAAGAGGGAATAAGTCTAAAGTTCTTTCTAATCTATAAGCTTACTAAAATAGAGTTAGTAGCGCTTAAAGAGTTTATCCAGGAGAACTTACATAAGGGATATATTAGACCATTATAGTTATTAGCAGGATATCCAGTACTATTCATCCTAAAGAAAAACGGAAAACTTAGGATGTGTATAGACTATAGACAGTTAAATAGTATTACTAGGAAGAATAGGTATCCTTTACCCTTAATTAGTGAAATCTAAGACAGGATAGGTAACGTAAAGATCTTTACAAAGATGGATCTAAGATAGGCGTACCATTAGATTAAGATTAAGGAAGGTAATAAATGGAAGGCAGCCTTTAGGTTAAAGGAAGGACTATATAAACTATTAGTTATGTAATTCGGGCTTATAAACACACTAGTAATATTCTAGAAGCGAATTAATAGTGTATTAGGAGAACACTTAGATGAATTTGTTATAGCATACTTTAACAACATCATTATTTACTTAGAAAGTGAGAAAGAATATAGAGAACACGTTAAATGGGTCTTAAAGAGACTATAGGAAGAACAGATACCAGTAGTAATTAAGAAATACAAGTTCTTTATAAAAAAAACTAATTTTATAGAATTTATTATTAAACTAGGAAAGATTAGTATAGACCTAAAGAAAGTTAAAGCTATAGTGAGTTGGCAAGAACTAGAGAACATTATACAATTAAGGTCGTTTCTAGGGTTTTATAACTACTATAGGAGGTTTATAGCACAATGGTTAAAAAGCATTAAGCCGTTTATAAGGCTAATAAAGAAAGAGGAACTATAGGTTTAGAGTAGCAAATAGAAGGAGCTATTCTAGAAACTTAAAGAGTTGTTTACCTAAGAACTAATTCTTAAGATCTATTAACCAAAGTTAGAAACGGTTGTTAAGATAGATATATTAAACTTCGCACTAGGAGCATGCTTACTATAGAAGTACTAGGACGTATAGCATCCAGTAGCGTACTATAGTTAAAAAATAACACCACTAGAGTTAAACTATGACATCTATAATAAGGAGTTGTTAGGTATAGTTATAGCACTTAAAAAATAGAGAGCATTTTTATAAGGCATAGAGAAACCATTTATGGTTAAGACGGACTATAAGAACTTTACAGGATTCCTAATAATAAAGGAACTTAACTAAAGATAGGTTAGATAGGCGGAAATGCTTATAGAATACTATTTTAAAATTCAGTATACTAAGGGTACAGATAATGCACAAGCAGACGCTTTAAGTAAAAAGGCTAAACTATAAAGTAACGAAAAGCTATTAGGAGCTTTATTGTAAAAGAATTAAGATAGATTGATTAGGTATAATTATCTAAGGATTACAGCAACTAAGAAAAGTTAGATCTATAAATTACTAGAGAGTAATTAGATATAGAAGATCTAAAAAGCATAAGTAAAGGATTTAGACTTAGAGCAATATAAAAATAGAGAAGTAATGTATATGCCTAAGTCTATTACAGAAGAATTTGTTAAGGAATTCTATAAGGGAATAATATAAGGACATAACGGAGCTATAGGCTTAGTGTTAAGGCTTTAAGAGGAGTATATTATTTAAGGAATCTGGGGGCTAGTAAGACAAGTTATAAAGGAATATTTAGATTGCTAAAGGAACAAACCAATAAGGTATAAGCTGTACGGAGGGCTATAACCTGTTAAGATACTAGGAAGACTATAGGAAGTTATATTATAGGACTTTATTATTAAGTTACTAAAGTTAAGAGATCCTATTACAGGACAAGATTATAACGCGATTTTAGTAATAGTGGATAAGCTAATAAAGTAGGGATACTTTATAGCATACACTAAAGAGATATCAGCAGAAGATGTTGCTAGAATCTATATAAAGGAAGTATTTATAAGACACGGAGTACTAGATAAGATTATATTAGACAGAGATCTAAGATTTATAGTAGTATTTTAGGAAGTGTTTCTGGCAGAATAAGGGGTTTGCGCAGCAATATCTACAGTATATTATCCGCAGACGGACAAATAAACGGAAAGACTAAACTAGACACTAGAACAGTATCTAAGGCATTATATTAATTACGTATAGAATAATTAGGTATCGTTATTACCAGTTATATAGTTTGTATATAATACAACACCACAAGAAGAAATGGGGATATTACCATTTAAGGCGAATTATGGATATAAACTAAGAACATCGTTATCGCCATATTAAGCAAAAAAGACAAGTAGCACAGCTAAACAAAGAATGGAGATGTTAATAAATCTTTATACAAACCTTACAGAAACAGCCAGGCTAGTATAATAAAGGATAAAAAGGTACTATAATGTTAAGAGATCTAAGGGACCAGATCTTAAGGAGGGAGATAAAGTATAGCTACTATATAAAAATTTCAAGAGTCGACGACTAAGTAAGAAGTTAGACTATATTAGACTAGGACCTTTTAAAATTAAGTAAAGGATTTTATTAGTTACATATAAGTTGAACCTACTAGCCAAAATAAAGATCTACCCTATATAATATATTGCAATGCTAGAACTAGCACACGGAGATATTAAGCCACTAGTTTATAAGGCAGACACATATAGAGGACAAAAAGAAGATAAATAGTAAGTTTTAAAGATTACTAGTTACAAGGACATAGATAACGAAACATAGTATAAAGTAAAGTAGATAGGCTATAGTAAGATTACCTAAAAACCACTAAGCAACCTAGAGAATGCTATAGGAAAGGTACAGGAGTATTAGAAGAAAAGGGGTTAGGTAGTATTAACAAGGAAGAATTACTAAAGAATAAGTTACCTAAGGGGGACTTAAGAGGAGCACCTACTAAGTTACTTAGAGTTATTTCCCTTTTAGTTAGAAGAGAGACCGATCTTTTATTACTAAGTTCCTATAAACCTTGTTAAACAAGTTTCCACTTCTTAGAACGAACCTTTTTATACACCTTCTTAAGACAAAGAAGACGCGCAGAGGTAGATAAGTACGCCTTATAAGTAGCATAAGTACGCTAAAGCTTAGCAAGGGAGGCCAAGAGCTTATTATTAAGTTTCGCAGCAGTAGATTAAACATAAGACCCTATAATAAGTTACTTAGGGAACTTAAAGACTGTTAAGAGTTATAGGACGCGCATACTTAGCGTTAGAGACAGAGCGAACGTTATAGGACAATTAAATGTTTACTTTAGTGCACTCCAAACAAGAGGACGGTTGTTAGGCAGAAGGACTTGCTAGCGTAATATAGACCAACCCCTCTTTCGCACAACAAGAACACGGAGACGGTATTATCTCACCTAGTAATAGTATAGAGGAAACCGTACGCGCACAACAAAGGGTTAAAGAAGAAGAAGAGGCTTTAGGTATAATAAGTAAGGATATTAACTAAATTAATTAAACGGATATTATACCTCTAGTAGACGACTTAAAGATGTTAGGAATCTTTAAGGACAAAGATAAAGAGAAGGGAGATAGTATTACGGACAGCTTAAGTATAATATTATAACTACTTGGAGAAGAGTCGGCGGAAGCTAGTTGGTTAATATAGGCACGGTCTAGGATGGATCCAGTAGAACTATGTAATAAGGAATAGTAGTTGAGGTTATATAATGTAATCTATATAATCTGTGTAATCTATACGGTCTATATAGAGCGTATAGAGCGCACATACCTTACAGAGCGACGGGATTTCTTAGGAGTATGGTTATGTATTTAAAGGACTACAGTCCCTACCTAGATAGTTCTCTCTTTGTAGTAAATCTTAGAATATAATTAGAGTTAATCTGTTGGGCAACCACTCCACCAGTTATTATTATGTTGTTGATTTGTTCTTACCTACATACCCAGCCTAATAATAGGACCCACCGTAGTTCCTACTACAAGGTTCCGTTACAACATAACTTAAGGACCACATAAAATATCAAGCGGCGCTGCTATTCTTCTCCTTCCTTTCTCTAGCTTTGGATCCTCGTTTATAGACAATCCAATCGTACAGGCTTGCGCGTCCCTCTTGCCGTGCTCGTGCCTTGATTGACTGAGTCGCTAACAAAAGATGGGATTTATAGGAAATTAAAGGCGCTTATAGTAAAAAGTTTTAGTTTTAAGTTAACTGCATTCTTAAGTTTTAGAGGACTAACATTATAGTTTATGGAGGGAATTTTGTTATTTAACTTTTCTAAGTTAGTTTTCTTATTATATTAGTTCGTCTTAGAGGACGGATTGCCTTAATCTACTGGAGGACAAGTGGAGTTTGCATATAAGGTTTTTTAATATAAATTTATCCTATAATATCGGCTCGTCCTAGGGAACTAAATATAATTTTAATTTACTGGAATTAAAGTAGTAAGCTATTTACGTCTCTCCACTTTAGTCTCTTTTTTTTAATATCACCTTATCTTAGCAGACATACACTTTTATTTCGCAGCTTAGCATATGATTACAATGCCTCGCGATTCCTAGGCTTAGATTCTTTTCCTATACACAACCTTGTCTCAGCAGACATGCGCTTCCATTTGCAGATCAATATGTGGTTACGGCGCTGTGCGATTCCTAAGCGTGGATTCTGTTCCTACATAGCTGCGATTCTTGAGCTTACATTATATCTCAACATACAACCTCGTCTCGGCAGACGTACGTTTTCATTTCGCAGATGTACGCGCACCTGTAACACTGTGCGATTTTTAAGCGTAGATTCTATTCGTACATACAGCCCCGTCTCAGCAGACATATCCTCTCATTTCGCGAATGAGCATCCATCGCGCCACTTCGCGGTCCTCGAGCTCCGATTACTTAGTCACAGTTCGTCCCAGAAGACGTTTGGATTTGTTATACATATAAGATTTAGGGGGGACTTGGGCAGTCTCTTCGAGCTCACCGACGTGCACGTGATGTCACGTGATAGCGCGCGGGCCATCTTGTGGATATCTTCTCGGGCCACCGAGCCCCTTAGATTCTTCCTCGTAAAGCATCATATGTATCAGTTCCACCAGCCTACTCAGTAGCCTGACAGAATGTATGCCACTGTCTGCTTGTTGGGAGGCGAGCTGTGAAATAGGGGAAGGTCGGATTCCAGAATTCCCGTGTCTTGTTATCGATAAGAACAATCATTAACCGATCCGATGTTGCAGGGCACAGCTCGCAGCTTCACCGACCTTCATTCAAAATTCGCCACAGCTTCGCTATCCACTGGATAGCTATCCCACTTACGGAATCCTGTCCTCCAGGAATCCAAGCTTGGCATTGAGCTGGTTTACACCGCATCTCTCAAGATTTGGTCTAATTGGAAAGCTCCGACGGCATGCTGCTACGTTCTTGCCCCTTCACCTCAGAGTCATTGCTGCTGTTCAGCCGCGAGGATGCCTAATATATGTCTCCTCGACCCTTAGTAAGCTGGGTAAGTTGCTCTGGAGCAGCGTCAAAAGCTTCATGGAATCATTAGGTCTCTTTCCACTCTCCTTGCTTTGTATGCTTACATGTCATTACAGTTAGAATATCCGGTATATAACTTCTATCCCTCTCCTTGTTGCGAGAGAACGCCCTAGATACTCCTTCCTTGAGGCTTTGAGGCACACACAAATAGCCATTAAAGGAACTAGGCAGAGCAGGCCTTTACACACGGCAGCCTCAACAACTACAAGAAGGATGGGGAAATTGTTTCGTAACTTCGACGTGGGGAACGCCCTACGCCTGGTAGGGAATACAATACCCGGTGCTAGTCCCGTGGGAAGTAACGCTATGTTGGACCCCACGAATCAAATTATCTTGGATTCTATAATCCCTGGTTTTACAATAATCCGTCAGCTCTTTATGAACTATTTTCGGCTCGATATCACATCGACCGTTACAAGGATCATATTCGCGGCAGTCATAGCCCATGGAGGAGGAGTCATGTTGGAAGCCATAAAGCAGTTTATGTTTAAATTCTGCTTCTCATCTGTCTCTATCCCGGTTTCGGACCGACTCAACCGTGAAGTTCTATTGTGGATGTCCACCCATGTCATTGAACGGGGTTCAAGGCATCTCGCAGCGCAGTCGAGCAAGAGCGATGGACATTCCGGCTCGAACCCGTTCCGCTCCTCCAGCCTATCGAAACTCAGGCGGTACAACCCCGCCGACTTCGACGAGCGAACCCCGCCCGTCACGTATCTGCCCACGCTCGGCACGCAATGGTTCTGGCACCGTGGCCGGCCGTTCATGTTCACCAAGTCCAACAGCTCAATATACGGCATGGACCGCGCCGACGGCGCCGGGGAAATCACCGTGTCGTGCCTCGGCCGCGACCCGGAGCCTCTCAAGCGCTTCCTGCAAGACTGCAAGGAGTTCGATAAAAAGGGGAAGGAGTTCCTGATCACCGTGCACACGCGCGGCGACTACTCGCAACTGTGGTCCGAGCCGATCCTGAAGCCCAGCCGGGCACTGAACACGGTTGACATGGACGACGGCATCAAGAAAGCGCTCATCGACGACCTAACCGACTACCTGCACCCGTCGTCACGGCAGGCGTATGGGCGGCGCGGGGTGCCGTATCGGCGCGGCTACCTGTTCTACGGGCCGCCGGGCACGGGCAAGACGAGCATGTGCCTCGCACTAGCCGGGCACTTCAAGCTGGAGCTGTACACGCTGAGCGGCACGGGCGTCAAGGACGACGAGCTAGGCAAAATGTTCGCCGCGCTGCCGCCCAAGTGCCTAATCCTGCTCGAGGACATCGACTCGGCGGGCATCACGCGCGAGCGCATGGGCGAGCCGAAGAAGAAGACCCATGCCGCCCGCTCTGGCATCACGCTCAGCGGCCTGCTCAACGCTTTCGATGGCACTACGTCCCAGGAGGGCCGTGTGCTGGTGCTAACGAGCAATACGCCGGACACGCTCGATCGCGCGCTGGTGCGGCCCGGGCGCATTGACCGCCAGGTGTATTTCGGGCCCGTGTCGCGGACCTGCGCGCGGAATATCTTCGTGCGCATGTTCGCGAGCGATGCGGGTAAGGACGTAGGGAGTAAGGACGTAGGGAGTAAGGGCGCGGACGCGGCCGACCAGCACCCGGTATGGCGCGCGCAGCCGGGCGTCGGCGAGCACGAGTTGAGCGCGCTGGCGGACCGCTTTGCGGAGCAGATCCCTGAAGCCCGTGTCTCGCCGGCGGAGCTGCAGGGTTTCTTGCTCGACCATAAGAGGCCGGCGGAGGCGGTTGAGAGGGTGGGTGACTGGGTCCGGGAGATACTTGGGGCGAGCGAGGGGATGGTGGAGGGGGAGCGGCAGGGGGGGAAGCGGCGGAGGGAGCGGCTGAGGGCGGAGGGGGTGGAGAGTGAGAGCGATAGCTCGGATGATGGTGATGACAGTGGTAGTAACGAGGGCTGATGTTGGGACCGTTCTGGAGCCGTTCCTCGGACTTGTCACGCCGTCTGCTACTTTCAGAACGAGGGGGTTTGGAGGCTCGGGCGAAATCGGTTGATCAAATCGGTAGATGAAAGGAGGAGAGAAGTTCTATGAGATGTTGTAAAGAGGTGCCTGTATAGGGTTATGACAAGTGCCAAGGACGGCGCCGTGGGACACCAAGAGCGGAGATAGAAAGAAGGAGGCAGGGATAGCAATAGTATATCCACGGCTTGGCTGCAGGTGGCGCCTTGGATATTCGCGAATATTGATGGGGTTATTAGGGTCACGTGCGGCTCAGCAAGCAAAGCCTTCAATCCAATATTGTTGTTAGATAATCTGTATTCTCTAAAGGCGTGGGTCACGTGCACGAGTCACGTGCACGAAGACACGTCACTGAAGACACGTCAGATCAAGGTCAAAAAGACACGATCATCAAGATCATTAATCAATCAACCCATTTCATCAATGAACTGCTCTACACGAACTTCGTGACAATTGTGTCCCTTGCATAGATTAGTCTATATTGTGGCCCGTGCGCGGGGTCAAGAACATTAAAACTTTGGTGTCTAAATATAAATAAATAACTTCCTTAATTAAATACACTACCAAGATGGTGCGTAACTACATATCCAATAATGTAGACCTTGTGCGTCCCACTTAATATCCTGTTTCTGGGAATGGTCGCAATAAGGCCACCGCTAGAGCTCGTTTGAGGGTTTTAGTGAGGCGGTAGAACGGCTTACCGCCTATGCATGCACCCTTTAATTGGTGCGCACGGGCCGCATTTTATTGAGCGTTATTATCTGTGCAAGAGATACTACCATGCTGGAGAGCTGGACACTACAAAACATCTAGTCAGCTGAGTATAAAGTTTCCACTAAAATCTAGACCGCTGCTTTCCACACCCGCCTCGCTCTAATATATTGTTAGGGATCAGAGTAAACAAGCACGGAAGATAGCCCAATCGAGTTAAGTTGTCCCCGGCATCAACTGACAATGCTTGTCCACCAAGTGAGTGATTCATTGTCAGAAATATCCTACACGGATAAGTGTTACCTTCCCATCCCATCATTTTGAAAAGTTTAAGCATTACCAATACCTACTATGGTATCAGGCATAAGATGTACATTGTCGGTGCGCTGCTGGGGACCTGGCGGCACAAATACACCAACCAATGTATAGAGATTTGCTGACAACATCCCAGAGTCGTTTTTCTCCCTTTTACTG
>Ga0307507_10001524_pt1 | contig 51634 bp, 54 predicted proteins | sample 7_EM_MG_FD_207223 | JGI IMG/M metagenome (GOLD analysis project Ga0307507, IMG submission 207223) | Populus trichocarpa ectomycorrhiza microbial communities from riparian zone in the Pacific Northwest, United States - 7_EM | ecosystem: Host-associated > Plants > Roots > Unclassified | place... | reverse complement strand
TGCACCGCGGCCACCACCCGGCGGCGTAGATCCTCTTGCGCCTGCGGGGAAAGCCGACGCGCGTCACGAACGTAAATACCCATACACGAACAACGATCACAAAGTGTTTGCGTTACGGGTCAATAAGCGGGTTGCGGTTACCGATTACCGCGGCCGGTGCTGAGGAGCCGGTTTGGGACGAGCTTGCGGTGCTGAGCACAGGCTTCGGATTCGAGGACTACCATGCTGCGCGCCAAACGCTGTTCACGGCGATCCGAGACGCGGAAGATCGGCATGGGCCGGCTCTGGTAGTCGAAGCAATCGATCCGCGCAAGCATTACGACCTCATCGTGCAGTACGCACAGTCATACCTGAATGCGGTCACCCGCTGCGTCCGCGCGATGGACATGACCGACACCACGCAGGCGACAGCGGCACGTACAGCGCTGGGGGTGCTGCTGCGGACCGATGCTGTGACAGTCGACTTGACCGACTCGCGCGGCACATGCCGTGAAGCGCTGCTCGTCGCCCCGACCCATCCCCTGCGGATGCTCTGGTGGTCCGGACACGCCGCTTTGGCAGACAAGTGGCTGGCCGAGGCGGCGGGGCAGTCGAAGGACGCCGTTCTCGCCACACTCCATAACCTCACCGAGCGTCTCACGCCGCTCGGCTTTCCCCTCGCCGTGCCGCTGACGACAGGAGGGCTGACATTCGCCAGTTCGAACCTGACCGCGTACTGGCAGATCGCACTACCCAGCGACACTGACGATCCGCGTGGTATCACCGCACGGCTGGCCTCCGCTCTGGGCGTGCCCGGGGTGTCGGCAGCCACGGGTGCGGTGACCGGCGCCGACCTGGCAGACCGGGTGGAACGCTACGTCCGGCTGCATCCTTATGTGGATACGCTCATCCTGAATGCGCTCAACGCCGGCCGGGGCGAACTATTGACCGCCATGCTCTTGGAGCTCCAGAGCCGCAAGCATCTCGCACATCTGCGATACACCGTCCGGTTGTTCGCCACGGATCCGGAAGAACCCTGGGTCGCCGAAGCACTCACCGAACTGTTTACTCCAGGAGCGGGCCCCCGCCTCGCCGCGACCGAGGCCTTCGCCACTCCCGGCGACCCGCTGCACCCGAAGCTCGCGGTGATCGTCCGGCAGGCGCAGGATCTGCTCACCTCGCCTGAGGATTTCCCGGCTCACCTGACTTTCCTGTTCGACCCTTTTGGCGGCGAGCAGTACGACGTAGGGCAGGGCGGCAGGTCCAACGGCCAGGTGGCGGTGCACGGGCTCGTTCAGGAATTGACCAGCGATTACAGCGAGGACGACGACCGGATCATCTGGACCCGCCGGCCGCGGCACGGCGCCGGCGATCCGATGCCGGACGCTGAAGCGGTCGGGGACCTGCTCGCCGTGCTGCCGGCCGCACTGAGCGAAGCAGTCACCGCGGCTACCACGGGTGAGCCGCGCGAGCGGCATGTGCCGCTGATCAGGTTAGAACTCACCGCCGAAGACCGGGCCCTGCTGCACAACGCCCACCGATACAGCGATTGGGTCATCACAGTCGACCGGACTCTCGGCATCGAGTATTTCGACCACGGCAACCCGGACCGGCCGGCCTACGTGATCGACTACTCGGCCACTGCCGAGACCGGGATGGGGCACCACATCGTAGTCTCCTCGCGATCCGTCGACGAACTTCGCGCGCTGCTGGGACCGGTGCTTGAGGGGCGCGACCTGAAACTCGAAGCTCGGCATGTGCAGACCTTCTTCGATCAATTGCGTGAATTGTCGGGGAGCTTCGCCTTCAAACTTGCGGCTCTCGGCAACAACAGCCGGAGCGAAGTCCTCGGACTCTCGCTGGCCAGACTTTTCCTGGAGAAATCCGATGGCCTGTGCGATCAGATCCTCGTCCCCTTGGACGCTCACATCGAATTGACCGATGAATCCCGTCGCCGCGCGCAACTGAGCGCTGAAGCGGTCAAGCTGCGCCGTACCGACCTGGCCCTATTCGACCTGGACCTAGAACGCAGGACCATTGTGTGCCACCTCGTCGAGGTGAAGTGTTACAACGATGTTGGCACCCTGCACCAATACGCCGCGCTCAAGAAGTCGATCGCAGAGCAACTGCGTGGTAGTGAGTGTACCTTGACCGAGCAGTTCGACCCGGACACCGATCGGATCGATCGGTCTCTGCAGAACCTCAAGCTGCGGGTACTGCTACGTCACTACCTGGAACGCGCTGACCGGTATGGACTTTTCACCGAGCAGGCACGAAACGAGGCTGATTGGTTCCTCGATCACATCGACCTCGGCTTCACCCTCGCGTTCACCAGAACCGGTCTGATCTTCGACCTCGGCCATGACGGTGCCGAGGCTGAACAGGAAGGCGGAATCGCCTATCACCGGATTGGCCGAGACCAGATCGCGAGCCTGCTCGATGAGGTCCATACCGAGTATCTGCGTCCACGGGACATGGCAGTAAGAACGGAGTTCCACGCGCGTGAGCGCACCCGGGAACTACCGGTCGACCAGGTCGACCCGCCGACCTTCGCCGACGATCTCGATGAGAAGAATTCCCGGAGGGAGAAGGCTGAACTTCCGATGCAGACTTCAGTCGTTTCCACGCATGTGTCCGTCGACAGGGTGCAAATCGATCCGGCTCTGGAAGCGGCTCCTGTGCCACAGGCGCCGACAGCGACTGCCGTCCCAGATGTACTCCTTGGTACAACCAAATCCAGTCCGCAATTCGGCCTGCTTGGCGAGGTCGCCGGACGCAAGGTCGGCTTGGACTTGAACGAGACCCACACGATCAGCCTCTTCGGCGTCCAAGGCGGCGGCAAGAGTTACACCTTGGGCTCGATCCTGGAAATGGCCTGCCTGCCCGCCGCCGGAATCAACGAGCTCCCTAATCCATTGGCGGCCGTCGTCTTTCACTACAGCGACAGTCAAGACTACGCCCCTGAATTCACCAGCATGATCCATGCTAACGGGGACGCTGACCAGCAAGCCGCTCTAGCAGCCCGCTACGGTGCAGTGCCGGCGGCCCTGTCCGATATCGTGCTACTCACTCCTGTGGACAAGGTTGATGAGCGTCGCACGGAATATCCGGGGATTAATGTCCAGCCGCTAGCCTTCGCATCAATCGAACTTCAAGCTGCACACTGGCGATTCCTGATGGGCGCAGTCGGCAACCAGTCGACATATCTGCGTCAACTCGGCCGGATCATGAAGGCGAATCGAAACAATCTGACCCTGGATGTACTGCGTCGAGAAGTAGATACGTCTGCCCTTACCGACTCACTTAAACAGTTGGCTCATCAGCGCCTGGACCTGGCGGCCGAATATATCGACGATAGCGTCCGCCTTAAGGAGCTGATCAAGCCGGGGCGTCTGATTATCGTCGACCTGCGGGATGAGTTTATCGAGAAGGATGAAGCGCTCGGTCTGTTTGTCGTGCTTATGCAATTGCTTGCCGACGCCCAATATAATGGGGCCCAGTTTAATAAGCTGTTCGTCTTCGATGAAGCTCATAAGTATATCGACAGTCCCGATCTAGTAAAGGAACTCATCGACAGCGTTCGCATCATGCGACACAAGGGTATGTCCATTATGGTCGCGAGCCAGGATCCGCCCTCGGTGCCGGTCTCGCTTATCGATCTGTCTGATCAGCTGATCCTACACAAGTGCACCTCTCCTGCCTGGCTAAAGCATCTCCAAAAGGCGAACTCCTCTCTGGCTACCTTATCTGCCGCAGATTTGGCCAACCTGGCCCCAGGCGAGGCATTTGTCTGGTCTGGTAAAGCTACTGACGAGTCATTCATGCGCAATGCGGTCAAGGTCCACTGCCGACCTCGCATTACACAGCATGGAGGCGCTACAAGGACTGCGGTTGGATAGGTATGGAGCTAGGGCCCCGGAGTGTTTCGCGCTTGCCCCTGTTTGTGAAGTAAGGATCTTTTGATCGGTCTGGGCGTGGGACGAGAACGACAGGATGGATCATGGAGCTCTCTGCGCTTCATCTTCCGCAAGGAGTGTCGTGCTCGTCGGCCCCTCGCAGTCCGCGGGGCCGGCATTACCGGCAGTCGACCCTGCTCGCGATCGTGGTGTGCGCGCTGTCGACACGGGCATGATTCGTCAGGATGAAAAAGGCTCCGTGATAGACACGCCCGCGCTGGATCTCTTGTAACGTTGCGTACTGGTCTATGCTGTGGAGCAGATCGAAGGCTCCGTCAAACCCAAAACGGCTCACCTTGACTCGACGTGTAGTTCCGGCTAGATAAAGGAGACGCGTGAGGGGCTGGGTATCAGTTGATGCGAGGCAGTAGGCGGACTCCATGAACGTCGAGGACTGCAACTTTTCCGCCGCTCCGAATTTCCCAGATGTCGAGTGGCCGCCCAACACGCCGCGTGGCGTAAAGCATCCACTCATTGCAGACATCTACATGCAGAAGCCTCGATACTTCGATCTCGGGCCCCACGCGCAGTCCGAACGCGTCGAGATAGACTCAGGACCGAATGGCTCCGTGCGTTGCCGGATTGTCAGAGAAACCACTGTCACGCAGCGGGTTATTCAAGTTTACTGTGTAAAGACATTTGCTCCTTTGCGCAGGAAACTGTCGTGGAGGAAGGTTGGCATGGGTGTGCTAGTAGTGGGAGCTGTCACCTCACTAGCTGTTCCGGTCTTGTATCCGCTCCACATCGCCGCGCTCGGTGCCGCGGGCATCATCCCCGCCGTGGGCACCGCCGCTATGGCTACGGGCGGCGGGATCCTCACACTGCCCCCTTCTAAGGAGCGGCGAGATCCCCGCACCGAAAAGCCGGACACGTTTGAGGAGATCACTGATGAGACGCGGAGCCTCATCCTCCGCTCCACAGAAGGGCCATGGAGATCGTGTCGCGATACCGATAGCACGCATCTAGGGTGTGTACCGCATGGCTGAAACCAACGGGCCCGCCGCACTCGTTGCCGAGATGCTTAGTTATGTCCCCGCAGCGGTCCCTGGCGCAGTTTCGCTGCAGCGCGACTCGGGCTCGCTGCGGCCGGGCTATAGCCTCCGATATCTCAAGGCCCGCGAGCCTCTCGCGACGGGCGAGGACGCTCCGGACATCGAGACGGTCGAGCTTCCGATCGCGGCGGCGTGGAGTGTCCGCTTCGTTGTGGGGATCGTGCTGGTTCTCCTCGGTCTGGGGCTCGCGGTCCTGCTGCCAGCAGCGACACACGAACGCGACCTCGCGCTCATCGCACTCATACTCGTGGTGCCCGGCCTTGGCGGGCTCTGGCTGTCCGGTTTTGCGCCAGTGGAACCAGACCGACTCAGTCTCGCCAATGCTGTGATGCGTACGCGGCTGGAGGCCCTCAGGACCGACGATCCCAGCGAGATTACGCAGAGAGTCGCGAAAGAGCGCGAGATCAGCGACTTGCTGTTCCATCTGGCTCTGCCGCGAAACGCCGGTCCGCGATCGTGGCCCGCCGAACGGGCATCTGGTCCGCCCAGGCCAGAGCCGTGACGGTAGACCAGATTGCGTGAGACAGGACATGTGTCCTGACTGGCCGGATGCATGGTTAGGCTGTGCGCGAGTCCAGCCGCCAGGTCGCACATGCCGTCGGGGCCGGGCGCTGGTCAGGCCTCGGTGGCACATTCGGTGGCGTCTTGCTCTGACCCTGTCGTCCGTTTGGCGGCGCTGCTGCCGTTGTCGCTGTCACGCCGCTCAGATGACGGGGTCGATGACCTTGAGGATCGCAAGCATGCCGTGTACGGATTTCTGTCCGCCGTCGGGGAGCGGGTCGGGGCTGAAGTGCATCAAATCGTTGCGGAACTTCGTCACCGCCTTGAGTCCGCTCAGGAAGAGGGCATGATCAATCGGCCAGATGAGGCGTTCCCAGTTGCCCTGTGGTTTGAGTACATGCCAGTACTGGCCGAGTGTCAGGTCCTTGGCTGATTGAACGTTCTCTGGCTTGCTGTTGACGCAGGCGCGGATGTCGTCGAGGGATAGGCGCTTTGTCGCGAGCGCGCGGTCAAGGGCGCGGCGTAGCCGCTGCTCGACTTCCTCGACGAGGACGAACGGCTTGACCCGGCCGGCGAACTGATCCGTGAGATCGGCAGTCGTGATGATCCCGGTGATGCGCTGTTCATGATCGCTGACGAAGACGAAGCCGCGTTCGTAGATCTCCCTGACTGCGTCGAACAGGATCTCAGTGCCGCCGACGGCTTTGGCGCCCGCTTTGGCGTCCTCCACAGTGACGGGCGTGCCGGAGATGTTCGCCTTGCCGATCGACTCCCAGCTGATGACTCCGCGTAGCCGGCGCTCGTCGTCCAGGATGGGCAGTTGCGAGTAGTTGCCGAGCAGCATCTTGGTGGTCGCTGTCGTGAGCGGTTCGTAGGCGGATACCCATTCAAGCTCGATCTCTGCCGACTCGACGTTGCTGATGAGGTAGGAAACCGGCGGCAGATCGGCTTCCTCAAGGGTTACGGGCTCGTTGATCCGGTCCGGATCGACATCGCGAGGAACGATGGCGACAGCGCTGTTGATACTGCCGTCGGTGAATGGCGGCTGTGTGGTAAGGCCGAGTGTCGCCAGTTCGGTTTGGATCTGGTCGACGACTGCGGATCCACGGCGTGTGTGCCCCCAGAGGCCGAGCAGCGCACGGACCGGCAGGATGACAGGGTCGGAGGTCTCCCGGGCGGCTGCGGCCTCCAAGAGCTCTGCCGTAGATGCGTACTCCGGCATCCCCGGCCCGCTGTCGGAGCTGCCGGGGTCTTGTTCGCCGTCCGCAAGGGCTGCGATCCGCGCGGCGGCATTGTTGCGTCGGAGTTCGAATACCGTCAGGAGCGATCCCATGCTATCAAGCAGGTCTTGTCTGACTGCGGTGCGCGGGATATCGATCCGGAGCCACTCGGCAGCATGGAGATGTTCAAAACCGCTCTCGGTGGTACTTCGGCACGAGTAGGGGCCGGTAACACGCCCAATTGCGAGCAGCTTGGACTTCCGGGGTAGCACGACGAGATCGCCAACCGAGATCTCGGTGCGAAAGCGCCACAACTGGCCGGTCCAGTTACCGATGACATAGCTGCTGCGGCCGGGATAGACCTTCTCCAGAATGCCGCGCAACTCGTCACGGTTCGTGACCGGCCCGATATCCGCGACATCGTCCCAGCCAAGGATCACTAGCCCTTCGGTCAGGGCCTTCTCCTCGTACTCTCCGTGCAATCCGCCTCGCACTACCCAGGCGCGCATGTCTGCTCCCATCCTTGCCGGTCGATGGTCCCAGCGTGGATCAAGACGACGATTCTACGCTGGCCCGTCGATGATTCACCCAAGATTGTCGAGGATCTCCGATCAAGCCGGAGTGCCGCCGTAGAATTCACGGAGCTACTCGATTCGTTCGCTCCGCACACGCGGAAGTCTTCCGCGCCATGCGGCGACGCTCACAGCGGCCATACCTACGAGGAGGCGCGGGCGGCTTCGATGACGTCGGCGACGTGAATGGCCGTCTGCCATGGCAGCGTGATCCTGCACCACCGCACCATCCACCCCGTCGTCATCCGGGAATGGTCCACCCCCATGCAGATGTACGAGGGCGCACTCCTGCGAGCCCAATCCACCGAACAACGCTTCCGGCGCGATCGGCTGAACGGGCAGCAGGGGAGGGCTTGATCACAGCTGCCCGTGTGTTCGTGTTCTCGCGGCAATAGTCTTACTCAGCGCAGTCGCAGTCCGTCGGCTTCTCAGGCAACGGCCGGTTCTCTCAATCGGCCGTGCTCAGCCATCTGTGCGCCTACGCTGTTGCCATGACCGGGCCGAACGTGCCATATGCTCACGTCCGTAACGAAGTGTCGGGCAATGCAACAAACATCGTGCAGGCCAGGGATGTGGGAGACATCCATTTCCATCCCGCGGCACCCTCCCGCGTAGTACCGCGGCAACTGCCCAGGTCGGTGGCGGACTTTACAGGGCGCGCCGCCGAATTCGATTCGTTGAACCGGCTTCTTGGCGAACGCGATCAGACATCCGGCGCCGTTGTGATCTCTGCGATCGGAGGAATCGGCGGGATCGGCAAGACGGCACTGGCATGCTGCTGGGCGCACAGGGTCTCCGCGGAGTTCCCGGAAGGTCAGCTATATGTGGATCTGCGCGGCTTTAGCAAGCCGGAACAGCCATTGAAGCCCACTGACGTGGCACGCAGGTTCCTGCTTGACCTCGGGGTACCCAAAGATCATCTTCCGGATGAGGAGGAGGCACTGTATGCCCGCTACCGCAGCGAGGTCGCCGGCAAGCGTCTGCTCATGGTCCTCGACAACGCGGAGGGCTCCGCGCAAGTAACGCCCCTGGTTCCCGGCTCAGGATCCTGCTTTGTAATCGTCACCAGCCGCGAGCCGATGGACACGCTCAGCGACGTGCAGCCTGTAATCCTCGGGCTGCTTTCCGATCAGGAAGCAGAAGAACTGCTCCGCAAGATCGTCGGCTCTCGCGTCGATGCCGACCGCCAGGCAACTAGGACGCTCGTACGCTACTGCGCGAACCTGCCCATTGCCCTCCGATTGGCGGCCGGATACCTGGCCTCATGGCCGGCAAGGTCGGTGGCCGATCTGGTCGCGGAACTCGCGAGGGAGGACCAGAGAGTCGCCAAGCTCGACCGGGCCGACGACCCGCAGGTCAGCCTGCGCCGCACGTTCAACACGTCGTATCTCAGGCTGTCGAAGGCGGAGCGCCGGCTCTTCCGACTGATTGCGCTGCACCCGGCGAGCGGCCGGGATCCGGATGTATCCGCCATTGCAGCACTCGCAAACCTCGATGTCGACCGCGTCTCCAAGCAACTTCACCACCTGGAACGCCTCGCGCTGATCACCAGGGCAGGCCACCGCTACGGCATGCACGACTTGCTGCGCCTACATGCACGCAGACTGCTCGACACCGATCCGCACCGCGACCGGGTGGACGCACTCGATCGTCTCGCCCACGCCTACTACGGCTGCGTGAACTACGCGTTCAATCGCCAGAACAACGAGAACCTGATGGTCGACTCGGATTACCTCCGAACATGGGAGGCGGGGCCGTGGGCAGGCATGGCCACACACGTGGATGCAGAAGGGCCACTGCAGTGGTTCGATCGGGAGCGCGCCAATCTGCTGTCCCTGCTCGACAGTCTCACCGGACCGCCGCCACACCACATCGCGCCGAAGCTTGGGTGCAGCTTGTTCTACTTCCTCGAAGTCACAGGGCACTTCGACGAGTGGGAGCGAGTGGAAAAGCTCGCCTCGGCGGTGGCGTTCGGTCCTGAAAGCGTCGCCCTTCCCGACCGCCGTCGCATCCGAGCCCGCTCGCTGCGCAACCGCGGCCGTCTGGCATTGGTCAAGGCACTGGAAGAGCATGAAAAGCTGCGCGACCGAGGCGCGCCGCCAGCTGACACTGCCGATGCCTGCCGCGAGGCCATCTCCCTGCTTCGCGACAGCTTGGACCTGTACCGAGAGGCGTACAACGAGGCTGGATTCCAGCGCCGCGATCGGGCTGGCGAAGCCACCGCCCTGCGCGAACTCGCCGACGCTTACCGCCTGCAGATCACGCCGGCTTCGTCGATAGCGGAGCGGGAGGCCGCGGGTCAACGGGCCATCACGGCATACCAGGACGCGCGCGAAGTGTACGCGGAACTCGGAAACGACAATGGCCTGGCGTCACTCGAGCTCGCACTCGGAATCGCCTACGACCTCGTCGGCCGATTCGACGACGCTGAACGCTGCTTCGACTACAGCAAGGGATACGGCAGCAAGAAACTCCACAACGGCCGACCGGCGCACGGCCGCTTGAAAGCCTACTCACTGCGACGCATGGCAGACCTGCACCATCACCGGGGAAACCTGGATCAGGCACACGATTACTACACCGACGCAAGCCTTGCCTTCCAGCAAGACGTTAACGACCCGGTCAGCCGAGCTCGAACCCTCGGCACGCTCGGCAATCTCCTTACCGACGTAGGCAAGACGGCCGAAGCCTGCGACGCCTACACCGAGGCCTACAAACTCCTATCCGATCGACCCAGAAACCGCGACGAAGCGCAGATCCTGCACAAATGGATCAAAATGCCGTGACTCGACCACTGTCCGCCCCGCTGATGGCGCTCTGTGTGGTAGCCAGGTGGTAGCGATGCCTTCGGCATAGCGGTCACAGCCGGGCGCGGAACTACGCAGTGAAGACTGGATCCGGAGCGTTGGACGCAGTTGGATCCGGCGTAGGGGGAGGCGTCCCAAAGTGCAGTGGCTGTGCCAGGCAGTCCATCAGCCGAGCCTTTACCCAAGCGTCTCGTGCCAGGATCGCGTCCAGCTTCGTGTTCTCGCTCAGGGTGCTCTCGGCCAACTGCGCCGCCTGCAGGTCGCACGCGCCGGTCAGGTCTGTCCCGACCAACCGCGCTGCGGTCAAGTCCGTATCGATGAAGCGTGCCCCGGTCAGGTTCGCCCCGACCAATCGACTGCCGTGCAGACTCGCCCCGTCCAACTGCGCCCCGGTCAGGTCTGCCCCGGAAAGCAGCGCCCACGCCAGGTTCGCCTTCTCCAACTGTGTTCTCGTCAGGTCGGATGCGTCCAACATCGCCCCGGTTAGGTCGGCCCGGAAGAGCCGCGCTCCACTTAGGTTCGCCTCCCCGAGTTGCGCGCCACGCAGGGTCGCTTCAGCAAGTCGGGCTCCGATCATCTTGGCCCGGTGAAGTCGCGCACCGGTCAGGTCCGCTTTATGCAACTGCGCTCCACTCAGGTCAGCGCCCGCGATCAGTGCGCTGCACAAGTCGGTGTCGGTCAGGTTGGCCCCGGACAATCGCGCGTCGACAGGCAGTTCGATTCCGGCAAGATCCGCGTGTCGCAGATCCACGGCGAACGACTCCTCGCGCTCGGGGCGCCGGGCAAGGACGGTCATCGCGGCTTGCACGTCCGCTGTGGGACGGCGTGACGGCTTTGGTGGGTCGGTGGCCGGTTCGGCTTCGCTGGGGAGCGGCGGCGGTGTTCGCGGTGCGTGTTCACGTACGAATGCCGCGAGCACCTCCACCACAGTCGGGTGGTCTCGCACGGAGTCGGCCATGATGCGCTCCAAGGCGTAGATCCCCCCGATGCGCTCCTCCAACTTCTCGGAAGCCAGTAGGGCGATGGCCTTGGTATACCGATCGGTGACCTGCCCTTGCTTGCTCAGCACGTACACCTGCCGGTCCAGTGCGTGCTTGCGGGCCGTATAGATCAGAGCGATCAGGGCACCGGCTCCGGCGACCATCTTGAGCACATCGCCGCGATCACTGCTCAGCACTCCTGACTGCTGGTCAGCGGCGAGTCGGCGAAGCCGCTCTCCGTCGATCCACCATGGGAGCTGCTCGTAAAGCAGAGCAAACGCAGCCACGACGACCGCCCCGCCCAGTAGGTACAGCCTCGCCCATATTCGAGAATGCCAGGCTCGGATCACGACCACATTCCAATGCGCCACGCTCTATGCGCGCAGCTGATTCCCGAACTTGCTGGATCCGACACAGAGGCACAGCTTCGACTCTCAACTGCCGACCCGCGTTCAGTCTCAGCCCATCGCCACCCGGTCCCCGGGTCAGCTCGAAGAGGTCTGCTCTTGCTGAGTAGCGTTGTGGTTCGCGACGGTCGCGGCCTCGCGCAGCGCACCGCTAATCGTCACGAGCTGAGGGCGGTGCGAAGCAACCCAGTCGGCGCGGAAACCATTGGCGTCGGTACCGAGCCACTGGACACCATCGAGCTGCGAGGTCAGCGAGTTCACGATCGCCTCAAGCTCCTCCGCTTTCAACATCAACTGGTTGGCGAATGATCGGACTGCATCGACGTCCATCCCGAGCAGAGCCATGGGTCCTTCCTCCGCTTCTCACTGTAGGCCTGCACCTTGCCGCCGTGTGATCATCTCCAGGACTGCTCCGCGGGCTTCGCAGACGCATCCGACAGGGGCGTACCAGCCTGCACGCGGCGATGCGCACGCCACGGACATGGCGGATGTAATCCACGATACAGATGAAGGCCGGCTGATCTCTGCCTCATTGGCCACTTCCTCATGGCCGGACCATCGCGCTTGCTGCAGAACGCGGGGCAACATGGACGCGTTCAGGTCCGCACATGCCGATAACCGTCGCAAGAAGGCGCGAGCACAACGGCACCTCCGACAAATACATCTGAACAGAGTCCGACCCCAATCAGTCACATGACGTGTCGGAAGCCTCGTCAGGTACCTGTCGGTCCGACAAGTCCAGCCGGAAGGGACAACCGTCTTGTCACCACGGCTGGATACTCTGCTGTCATGACCGAAACCGGTGCTGCGAGTGTTCGCCATCAGCACGGCGGCGCTGAATGGGATATCCCTGTCGCATTGCTGGAGATCCAGCGGCGCTTCGACGAAGCCAACGCACAGTGCTCTCACCTCGCGCAGGGCGAGGACCAGGACGCCTACCACGCAGCGCAGGCTCGGCGGCTGCAGGAAGTCCTGGCACTGCACCGACACCCCTGGTTGATCGAGCAGACCGTGCACGGTCGGCGGCATCAGGCCGACTCGGCCCTTAAGCATCTGGCCCGCAGTGCACACAGCTGACCGCAAACAGTAGGCAAGGCCGGGGTATCAGCGTTCTGCACGACACCCTCGCCCTGATCCAGGGTTACTAACGCGCGCCCTGGCTGCCCTGGAACCCGCTCCTTGAGCGTTGCCGTACCCCCGCGGCGCCGGGGACGCCGCGGGGGTACGGGTCGGGCCGCCGGGCGCTACTCGCGATCTCCGGAGTAGGCCAGGGTGCGGATGAGCCCTTGTGCGTTGCCGACGGTGCCCCAGCCGGTGGCCAGGTCGTAGCCGGTACCGGCGCAGAAACCGGTGACTCCGAAGTCATCCGTGCAGCCCGCGGTGACGTCCGCGATGCCCCGCGCCCACTGGTGCGCAGACAGCCCGTACAGGGCGGAGCCGACGTCGCCGAGCGGGTGGCGCACCAGGGCGGCGGCGTCGGCCACAAGTCCGGCCATCACCGGGGCGGCGGCGCTGGTGCCGCACACCCGGGCCCAGCCGTGCAGGGCCGGGTTGGGGCGGTAGTACGAGTCGATGACGAGCGGCGACTCGCATGAGGCGTCCGCGCTGAAGTCCGCCATCCCGCGCTGCGTGCCGACGAGCGAGGTCACGTCGTCTTGGTACGTCGGCCGGGCGAACGCGGTGGATAACCCGGCGCCGCCGGCCAAGCCGAGGCGGTCGAGCGACCAGGCCGTGTCCGGGCCGACGCGTGCACCGCTGTAGTCCAGGTGCAACTGCGTTCCGCCGACTGCGGTGGCCAGCGGGTCGGACGCGGGCCAGGAGACCGTGCGGAACGGGTAGACGGTGGTGCCGTCGAGCGTTGGGCCGGTCGGACCGGTGTCACCGGAGGCGACCAGGATGCTGACGTGGTGCGCGGCGGCCGTCTGCAGCCCGCCGCGCAGCGAGTAGATCAGCTGGTTGCCCGCGGCGGTGCTGCCGGTCTGCTCGGCGAAGTTGGCCTCCATTGCGCCCCAGGACAGGCTGAGCGTGTCCACGTGGCGGTGGGTGACCAGCCACGACATCGCCGCGGACATCTGGTCCATGCCGACTGAGCCGTAGGTCTCGTCCGCTCCCACCGCCAGCACGATCAGGTGCGCCCCTGGTGCCATGGCGTGGGCGTACTCGACGTCGAGCGAGGTCTCCTCCGCCCAGCCGCGCTGGTCGATGGTGGTGACCTGGGCCGGCAGGGTGCCAAACGGGACCGTCTCGACCTTCGTGCCCGGCAGCCCGTACGCCTGGTCGAAGATGTTCAGGTCGGCCTGGATCGTCGGGCTGCCGTAGCTCTCGACGAGGGCGATGGTGGCCCCCGCGCCGTTCATACCGTGCTGCTGGGCCGCGTCCGCGCCGTAGGCGTGCGCGAGCTGCGTGGGGCCATAGCAGGGCACGCCGATGGTCGCCAGGCAGTCCGCCGTGCGGGGCGGCGTCGGGGCCGCATCCAGCGTCCGCAGCCGGGTCGCGTTCGCCGTGCTCGTCGGCGCCGCCTCGTGCAGGTAGTGCACGACCGGAACCGGCGTCGGCTTCGTCGGGCTCCCGGTTGCGGCGAACGAGGGAGACGCGGCGAGCGCGCCGACCATCCCGAGGGCGACCGCCGCGCTGCCCGCTAGTCGATTTCGCAAGAGAATGACTTCCTATTCGGATCTGTTCGCGCGCCTGCGGACCTGTACCGCAGGCGTCTGATTCCAAATCCAAGGTTTTCGTGCGCGAAGGGTCACGTAACAGAGACACTTGGTGCCCGCAGGGGAGACATTTCGAAGGCTGATCCCCGGGCAGTGTCTGGGGCGGATGGAAGAGGGCGGATCATGGCGGCGGGCGGGCACGGGCCGAACGCGGTGCTGGCGGGGTGGATGCGCGAGGCGGGACTGACCCGCCAGGGCCTGTGCGATGCGATCGCCAAGACGGCAGCGGAGCTGGGGCAGTCAGCCGAGGTCTCGCCACGTACCGTCCAGCGGTGGCTCAACAATGGCGATGTCCCCCGCGCGGCGATCCGGTCGCTGGCCTCCGCTGCGATCTCGGCGCGCGTCGGCGAGCAGGTCGAACCGGGCGACCTGGGCTGGTTCGAACACGTGGGTTCTGCGGGAAAGACTGATGTCAGGAACTACCAACGCTTCGTGCCGGACCGTGCGGCGCAGCGCGTGGAGGAGGGCGAGGTGCTTCGACGAGAACTGCTGCGCCTGATGGCCGCAGGCGCCGGGGTGAACCCTGGCTCCGGCGATTTGCTCGCCCATGCACGTGCGCTGATGAACGCGGCCCTGGACTCCGGTTCCGGGACGGCGGGCATCGCCCGCTGGGAGGCCAAAGCTACGCGGTACGGCGACGGCTACCGCGGCCAATCCCCGGCTATCGTGCTCGGCGCCGTGGCCGGGGACTTTCTGGCCGTGCACGCGGCGTTGGACCGCCCGCTGACCAGCACCGCCCGCGCGCGGCTGTGCACGGTTGCCGCCAGGCTCGGCGGATCGGTCGGCATCGTCCTGCACGACTTGGGCGAGGCCCGCGAGGCGAGCGCCTGGTTCGCCACTGCGGTCTCCGCTGCGAGCGAAGGCGACGACCCGACGTTGCGCGCCTGGCTCTACGGCCGGGCGGCCATGATCGCGGTCAACTACGGCTCCGCACAGGATGCGTTGGTCTTGACCGCGAAGGCCGAGGCCGCCGCGGGGCCCGGGGCGTCGTCAGCCGCGGCGCTCGCCGCCGCCGTGCAGGCGCGCGCCTACGCCCAGCTGCATGAATCGCAGCAGGCCGAGCGCTCTCTCGGTCGGGCCGAAGACCTCCTCGGGCGACTCGACGAGGACGGCTCGGCGGACACCTGGTACGGCTACCCGCCGCACAAGCACTGGGTCCACGCCTCCCACGCCCTGACGCTGGCCGGCCGCACCACCCAGGCCCGCACCGCGCAGGCCCAGGCGACCCGGCTGTCGAAATCCACCAGTTGGATGACCAGGACGCTGCTTGGCCTCGACCACGCGGGATGCGTCGTGCGCGACGGCGACCCCGATGCCGCAGCGTGCCAGGCGGTGGCCGCGCTGCGCGAACTCCCGGACGAGTACCGCTCAGGACTGGTCATCGCGCGGGCGCGAGATGTCCACCGCGCAATCCCCGCCCAGGCCCGAGCCCTCTCCTCGGCCCACAGCCTGCGTCTGCTGATATGAACCACAGCCCCGACCAGCCGCCGCGAGCGGCACCTGCGCAACGCCGGTTGGCTCAGGAGCTCGGGACATCACCGCTGCGAGTCGCTCGCCGCGTAGGGTTGGAAGTATGGGAGAGCGTCGGTTTGGCGGCCTGATTCTGGACTTCGCCGGTGTCCTCACGTCGAACATGGTCGACGTGATCTCGCGGTTCGAGAGCCGCGAGAAGTTGCCTGCGGGTATGTTCCTGCGACGAGGCTGGGCCGATCCCAGGGGAGCGGAGCTCTACCGCCGGCTCGAAACAGGCGAGATCGACCAGCGCGGCTGGAACGAGGGGTTCGGTGCGCTGTTAGGCATCGACGCGGACGACCTGATGGGCCGATTGCTCTACGAGCTCGACCCGGCCTACGAGGTGCTCAGGGTCGCCCGCGAGGCGCGGGCTGCGGGCATCCGGACCGCGGTGCTCTCCAACTCGCTCGGGCGTGAACCGCACGATCCCTACGCTCCGTACGACCTGCGCGGAACCTTTGACGTGGTGGTCTTCTCGGATGAGCTCGGGATCCGCAAACCCGACCCGGCGATCTTCGAGCACACCGTCGGGCTGCTCGGCGTACCCGCTCGATCCTGCGTGTTCGCCGACGACACCGAGGCGAATCTCCCCCCTGCGCACGCCTTGGGAATGACCGTGATCCACGCCCTCGATGAGCGCGAGACGGCTGCGCGTCTGCGCCAGCTGCTGGGCTTGCCCAGCACCGCGTCAGCGCGTGGCTTCTAGGAACTCGCGGACCAACGGCACCTCGCCGTGGCCTTTCAGCTTCTTCCGAAGTCCGGCCAGCGTCGATTTCGACCTGGCTGAATCGACCCCGTCAAGGCAGCGCATCGCGTGGCTCGCCCGATCGACGGCCGCGTCAAGATCGCGCATCGCCAAGTGTGCTTCCGCGGCCCTGGCCATGTAGATCGCGTGGCTGCGCGGGTACTGGTCTTCACCGCGGTAGTCAGCGCTGATGGCGGTATCGAACCTGCGGATGGCCTCGGCCGGATCTCCGAGTTCGAGAGCGCACGACCCGGCAATCATCTCTATCTCGCCCTCGGTCACCCAGTAGAGGGTCGGCGGATCGTCAGGATGCGGCCCCTGGTCCAATTCCGTGCGCGCCGTGTGCAGCATGTGGGCGGTGGCCCGCCGATCACCAGTCTTGGAGAGGGCTCGGGCTGACCGTGCGGCGAGCATCGCTGCCATGCGCGCGGTGCTCTTGCCGCTGACCGCGTTGCGCGCGGTCTCCAGTAGCGACACGGCCTGCTCGCCCAGGCCGATCGAGTAGCACTGGACTGCCATGAAAGAGAGTGCGTAAGCACCGGTTACCGGGTCATCAGCGGTCGCCGATGCGCGCAGAGCCATCTCAAAATACCGCTGGGCAGTGGTGTGGTTGTCCTGGTCGAAGTGGTCCCATGCGACCTGCCTGCTCGCCTCAGCGGCCAATGAGTACAGTCGTCGGCTGATCTGCTCGGTGTAGCTACCTGCTTTAAGGAGTTGAGCAACGAACGCAAGTTCGCTGCGCGCGAGCGCAGCGAGATCGCCGCTTCCGAGTTCGTCGTCCAGGTGCCGTAGATGATCGAGTCGTTGGTCGATGTGCGCGACCAGCGCAGGGTTGATTTGTCTGGTGCCAGTAGCGGCGAGAGGTTCCGGGAGGTCGAGCGCCGACCTCCATCGGCTGGCAACGGTGGTCAGTGCAGCTCCGGATGCAGCAACGAACGACCGTCGGTCCACGTCACTCACGTTCAGCAAGCCATGAAGGACTGCCGTGGTTCCGTCTTGCCCCCACGGCGTTGATGCCGCGTCGGTCCGGGCCTGGTAGGCAGCGAGCCGCGCGCCAAACATGCCTCCAGAGTTCAATACGCGATCGTAAGCGTCGGCGACATCGGCAGTGACTTCACGTCTGCTGTTCTCGACGCTTCGCAGGTGGCCCTCGGAGTACCCGGCAAGAGTCGCGAAGCGGTGAAACGTCATACCAGATGACCTTCGCGCGTCACGGAGATCTTGCCCAAAGTTGCTGACCAACGTCCCGTCCTTCGCCGAACTGATTCGCCTCTGATTCGGTCGGCCTCATTGTCCTGCGTTCGCTAACCGTGTGTGCTCGTTTAGGCGGCGGATCGTGATTCCGCCATGACGAAGCACTCACCAACTGGGACGTGAAATGAACGACGCCTGGCCGTTCGCCTTCGGCCCAGTTGGCGGGAACCGAAGGGCACACGTGATGCCGTACATCACTCCGGGAGCAACCGTACCTCCCGCGCATGGCGGTGCGGCATGAGCGGCACGGTTCTGCAGTCCGACGCGCTAGTCAGCCTGTTCGCGCGGCGGTTCGAGTATCCGGCGGTTGCTGCGTCGTGTGGGCGGGCGCGTGGCGATGTGGCCCAGGAGCTGATCGAAGCCGGTGCGGACGCCGACGCTGTCGAGGTCGCCGAACTGGCCGTCAGCGAGCTGTTCACCAATGGCCTGACGCATCACCAGGTAAATGCTGGGGAGGCCATCAGGCTGGTGGTGCGCACCGCGCGGGGTTCGCAGGGCGTGTGGGTGGTGCTGACCGTGGTGGATGGCGGGCGCGGGTTTCTGGGCCGCGACGAGACGGATAGCGCTGACACGGACGAGCACGGGCGGGGCCTGCTGCTGATTCGGGGCCTCGGCGTACGGGTGGGCGGGCGGCGGGTGCCGGGCGGGTATCTGGTGCGGGCGCGGTTCCCGGTGGACGCTGGGTTGCGGACGCGGGTGTGCGGCTGTGACTGCGCGGCGTACGGGCATCGCGGGCGCGGGGTGTGCCTGGTGCTGCGCCCGGCCGTCGAGGATGCCGGGGGTGTTGCGGCGGAGCCGGATTTCACACCGGCGGCGGCGTGTCCGCCGTGCGGCGCGGCGCGGCGCGCCGTGGAGCGCGTCCTACAGGACGCGGACGATCGAGGAGCCGAATCGGCGGGCGCCGATCTGCGCCGTCGAGTGCGATGGGGCGCGGGCCGTTGAGGGCGCTGATGGGCAGGGGCCGTCGCGGAAGGGGGACAGCACCGCCGCTTGGACCGCCGCGTGCGGGCGGGATGGAGTCGGGCGAGGCGCTGGTCGAACTGGTGGCGACCAGCGGCTTGAAGGATCTGAACCTGCTGTATCGGCTGGTGCGGTTGCTGGACACGGCGGAGGGCATGGAGCAGGATCCGGCGCGTCTGGCGTTCCTGTTCGAACTGGACCGTTTGGTGGCCCGGTTGCGCCGGTCGGCGGAGGGGCTGCTGGTGCTGGTCGGAGCACCGGTGCCGCTGGGTCGGCCCGGTGCGGGTGCGATGGGGTGGCTTGATGTGGCCCGCGCTGCCGCGGCGGAGTCGCTGGACTTCCGGCGGGTGCAGGTGGCTGCGGTGCCTGCGGGCGCGCTGGCGCGCGGGGCCGCGGACGACCTGGTGCACCTGCTGGCGGAGCTGATCGACAACGCGCTGGGGATGTCGGCGAACGGCGCCCAGATCACCGTCGGCGCCCGGCTCGTGCAGGACGGGGTGGTGGTGATCGTCGAGGATCGAGGGATCGGCCTGTCACCCGATCAGGTCGCGGCTCTCAATGCCCGCCTGGCTGCTGCGCCGGTCCTCGATGTTCAGGCAACCTGCCAGCGAGGTCTGCACATGGTGGCGTGCCTGGCGCGTCGGCTCGGAGCGTTCGTGCAGTTACGGCAGCGCCCCGGCGGGGGCACGACGGCGCTGGTTATCGTCCCGCAGCGCCTGGTGATCGACGCCCCCGTTGCGCGGCCTTCGCCTTTCTACGCTGCTGCCGCTGGTGTGGCCGGGGACCGGTGGGCTCATCCTCCGGCCGCGTCGCGCAGCGCCGGGGTCGGCGCGTTCGGGCTCCCGCAGCGCACGCCTGCGCCGGGGCCGTGGCGTCCGGACAGGACGTCGTCCGGGCCGCCGGATCCGCGGCGGGTGCTGCGGGACTTGGGCGATTTCGACGCCGGGCTGTTGCGGGCGCGGCGGGATCTGGCCGGTTGGCCGCCATCGCAGAGCACGACGTCCTGGGAGGCACGGTGACATCGGGCGGGAATACGCACGATCTGGGGTGGCTGGTGGACCGGTTCACCCAGGACACGGTCGGGGTTGCGCATGCCGTGGTGCTTTCCGCCGACGGGCTGGTGGTGGCGGCCTCCACCGCTGTGCGCGCGGATCAGGCCGAGCGGCTGGCGGCGCTGTCCAGCGGGGTACTTTCCCTCGCCCTGGGCGCATCCGGCGTGTTCGGGCTGGGCGGCTACGAACAATCGATCCTGCGCTTCGTGGGCGGGCATCTGTTCGTCACCGCGCTCTCGCACGGCGCGGCGTTCGCCGTGGTCACTACGGCTGATGCACGCATGGGGGTGGTGGCGCACCAGATGGCGCTGTTCGCCGCGCGCGCCGGTGACTATCTGACCCCTGCGCTGCGCTACGAGCCTGGGCAGGTGCGCGGTGTCTAGGCCGCCGTCGCCGGGACGCGAGCGCGCTGCCGCGCTGCTGGCCCGCGTTCCGCGTCCGTCGCTGTTGCGTCCCTATGTGCTGACCGGCGGGCGCACGGCGGACCGCGAGCATCTCGGCGTCGAGCGGCTGGTCACGGCCTGCCCGGTGGATCCGCGCGCCCTGGCCGTGCTGGGGCCGGAGGCGTTGGCGGTCTACAGCGCGTGCCGCGAGCGGCGCAGCGTGGCGGAGATCGCGGCGGCGGTCAAGTTGCCGCTGGGCGTGGTGCGCATCTTCGTCGGCGATCTGATGCGGGGCGGCTGGGTGAAAGTCCACCCCGTGGCGCAGGGCCCGGTGGACGAGGCCCTGTTGGAAAGGGTGCTTCATGGTCTCAATCAGCTCTAGCGAATCCAGGGCCGCTGTTGGCGGGCGGGAGTTGGCGTGGTCGGCGAAGATCCTGGTCGCGGGCGGCTTCGGGGTGGGCAAAACCACATTGGTCTCGGCCGTCAGCGAGATCCCGGTGCTGGGCACCGAGGTGGCGATGACCGACGCCTCGGCCGGCGTGGACGAGCTGGGCCCCGATCCGGGCAAGGGCACGACCACGGTGGCGATGGACTTCGGGCGGATCACCCTGCCGGGCGAGGTGGTGCTCTACCTGTTCGGCACCCCGGGCCAGGACCGCTTCTGGTTCCTGTGGGACGACCTGGCCCGCGGCGCGATCGGGGCGGTGGTCCTCGCGGACACCCGCCGCTTGCAGGCCAGCTTCGCGGCGCTGAACTACTTCGAGCAGCGCGGCGATATCCCGTTCGCGGTCGCGGTCAACCTGTTCGACGGCCGGTTGACCCATCCCCTTGAGCAGGTGCGCCACGCGCTCGCGCTACCGCCGCACGTTCCGCTCGGCGCGTGCGACGCACGAGACCGCGCCGCCGTGCTCTCCGTTCTGCAAGGGGTGATCCGCCACGCCCTTACAGCCCAGCCAATCGACATCCATGCATGAACCAACGAGTGCTGAAGGAGCGCGATGCGCAAAATACTGATCGTCGGAGCCGGGCAATCCGGCCTGCAACTGGCCCTGAGCCTGCAGGCGGCCGGCTACGAGGTGACCGTGATGACCGCTTACACCAGCGGCGAGATACGCGCAGGGCGGGTCACCAGCACCCAGTGTATGTTCGCTGCCGCCCTCGCCCTGGAACGCAGCCAGGGTCTGGATTTGTGGGCGGAGTCGGGGCACCGGATCAGCGGGCTGGGCGTGAGCGTGCCCGCGCCGGAAGGCAGCCGGGCCATCGACTGGCTCGGGCAGTTGGAACAGTACGCGCAGAGCATCGACCAGCGTGTGAAGTTCAGCGCGTGGATGGACCTGTTCGAGCAGCGCGGCGGCAACCTCGTGGTGCACGCTGCGACCGTCACCGACCTGGACAAGCTCACCGGCATGTACGACCTGACGATCGTCGCGGCGGGCAAGGGCGAGATCACTGGGCTCTTCGAACGCGACCCGGCCCGCTCGCCGTATGCCAACCCTCAGCGCGCGCTCGCCGTCGCGTACGTCCACGGGCTCGCGCCCCGGCCAGAACATCCGAGCACCAGCGCGGTGCGCCTCGACCTGATCCCCGGCGCCGGGGAGCTGATCGCCATCCCCGCACTGAGCCTGGACGGGCTCTGCGACATTCTGTTCTGGGAGGCGATCCCCGGCGGCCCGTTGGACGTGTTCACCCCCGACGCCGGACCCCGAGCACACCTGGACCAGATCCTCGCGCTCATGCGCCAATATGCACCCTGGGAATACGAGCGCTGCGCCGAGGTGGAACTGACCGACCCGGGTGCCACCCTGATCGGCCGGTATACCCCGGTGGTGCGTCAGCCGGTCGCGACCCTGCCCTCGGGCGGCCTGGCCCTGGGGATGGCCGACGTTGTGGTCGCCAATGACCCGATCACTGGGCAGGGCAGCAACAATGCCGCCCGAGCTGCCGACGCCTACCTGCACGCGATCACTGCCCACGGCGAGCACCGCTTCGATCGGGCGTTCATGCAGGGCGCGTTCGATGGCTTCTGGGCGCGCGTGCGTGTGTGCACCGCGTGGACCAACGCCCTGCTCGCCCCACCGCCCCCGCACGTGCTCGACGCCCTGGGCGCCGCCGGCCAGCTCCAAGATGTCGCGGACAGGTTCGCCAACGGCTTCAGCGACCCGGACGACTTCGAGCACTGGCTGCTCGATCCCGCCAAGGCCGCCGCCTACCTGGCCGCCGCGCACGAGCAGCAGGTGAACCATGGCTCCCCCGCCTAGCCGCCACGGAGCCGTGATGCGGGCCACGTGCGAGCTGCTGATCCGGAGCGCAGTCGTGGTCCCGCCGCTGGCGGTGCGCAGCGTGCGCGAGTCGGTGATCTGGGCTCTGACGGCAGCGGCGGTGCTCTCGGCGCTCGGCGCGGCGAGCGCACTCGCGCCGACACGCAGCCCGCAGGACACCACCGCGTACCGCGCTGCGCGAATACCGGGGCAGCGCCGCTGACCCGTCGCGCCACCGAGTGCGGCACCCATCAACTGCTTACCGCAAGAGCGGTGAGGGAGGAACGAGGAATCGTGCACTGCGTTCAAGTCCAAGAGGCAGGTCCTGCCAGCCGGGTCCTGGTCACCGGGGCGGCCGGGTTCATCGGTTCGCATCTGGTCAGCGCGCTGCTGGCGCGCGGACACGAGGTGGTCGGGGTGGACCGGCGCCAGGTGCACCGCGACCCGCAGGCCACCGCGAACCTGGCGGAATACGCTACGCACCCGAAGCTGCGCCTGGTGACCGCGGACCTGGCCTGCGACGAGATCAGCGAACTGCTGCCCGACTGCGCCGTGGTGTTCCATCTGGCGGCGGTCCCGGGGGTGCGCGGCTCGTGGGGAGCGAACTTCGCGGACTATGCTGCGTCGAACATCACCGCCACCCAGCGGCTGCTGGCCGCCTGCGAGAGCGGCGGGGTGCGCAAGCTGGTGTTCGCCTCCTCCTCCAGTGTCTACGGGCCGTCGCCAGGACCGAATCGGGAGACGGACGTTACCCGGCCGATCTCGCCGTACGGGGTGAGCAAGCTGGCGGCGGAACAGCTGTGCCTGGCCTACGCTCGCCGACCCGGCACGCAGCTGGGGGTGGCGGCGCTGCGGCTGTTCACGGTGTACGGGCCGCGCCAGCGCCCGGACATGGCGGTCGGTCGGATCCTGTCGGCAGCGCTGACCGGCACCGAGGTCACGATCTACGGGGACGGCAGCGCGCAACGGGACTTCACCTTCGTCGACGACGTCGTCGCAGCGATGATCTCGGCCAGCGCCCTGTCGGCAGCCTGCGCGGTGCTCAACATCGGTTCCGGGCGGGCGGTGACGATGACCGAACTGGTGGCGCTGGCCGAGCAGGTCACCGGCCGACCGGTCTCGCTCGTGCACACCGATGCGCAGGACGGCGACGTCCCGGCGACGTGCGCGGACATCTCCTGCGCGCAAGGACTGTTCGGCTACCGGCCAGCCGTTGACTTGGCCGAGGGGCTGGCGCGGCATGTCGCGTGGCTCGCTGCGCGTGATCGTGTTACCCACAGTTCGCTGCGGCCCGTTCCTGTGCAGGCCACCCGATGATCACGGTCTATGGGGGCAGCGCGAACGAGCTGTTTCTCGGCGCCTGCCGCGCCGTCATCACGCACGGTCAGCAGGTCAGCCCCCGGGGTCTGGAGACCCGCGAGGCGCTCGGGGCTCATCTGGTGCTTGCCGATCCGCGCAATCGGCTGGTCGACCTGCCGCCGGGGCGGGTGCTGAATCCGGCGTTCGCGGTGGCCGAGGCGGTGTGGATCCTGTCCGGCTCCGATGATCCGTGGATCTTCGACTACAACAGGAACCTGGCCCAGTACGCGGACCAGGGGGTGTTGCAGGGGGCTTACGGGCCGAGGATGCGGAGCTGGCACGGGCGAGTGGACCAGCTCGACCAGGTGCGCCGCCTGCTGCATCAGGACCCGGATTCACGGCAGGGCGTGATCCAGCTGTTCGACCCGGAGCGCGACAGGCAGGGCTTCCGGGACGTGCCGTGCACCCTGGGCTACCGGTTCTTCCTGCGGGATAGCCGCCTGCACATGCACACCACGATGCGCAGCCAGGATGTGTGGCTCGGCCTGCCCTACGACCTGTTCGCCGCAACCCTGCTGCAGGAGCTGCTGGCTGGGTGGCTCGGTGCCGGGCTGGGGGAGTACCGGCACACGGTGGATTCGCTGCACCTGTACGCGCGCGACGCGCAGGCCGCTCTCGCATTACCGAGCGACCTTCCCGCGCCCGAACCGATGGCCGCGCTGGACGCTGCGTGGGACGGGTTCGATGACCTGCTCGCCCGGGTGTTGCTCGACGACCTTCCGCCGGACGCGGCCGAGCCGTGGCGGGCCTTCGCGGCGGTAATGGCCAGCTACCGCTCCTGGGGCCGCGGACAGTTCGCGGATGCGCTCGGCCGGGCCGAGCAGGCGCCCGGACTGCTGGGCCGCGCGTTGGAGCGGTGGTATCTGCGCCTGAGCGAGCGGATTCCCACTTCCGCGTCGGATCGGGGGGCCGCGCAGTGACCGCGACGACCAGTTCCCTGGGCTCGCGCGGCGCGGTCCTGGGCCTGTGCGCTTACACCCACGACTCGGCCGCCGCGCTGCTGGTGGACGGCGAGTTGGTCGGGTTCGCGGAGGAGGAGCGGCTGACCGGGGAGAAGCACACCAAAGCCTTCCCGATCGAGACTGTCTCCCGGCTGCTGGCGGACGCGGGTTTGACCGTGGGGCAGGTCGCGGCAGTCGGTTACAACTTCCAGCCGCAGGGCTACCGCAGCGCCCTGCTCCAACTGCCCGGCCATCTGCTGCGGCCCTCGACCCGGGCGCGGGCGCTGGCGCGCGCCCGCAGCTTCGCGAAGGTCGCCCGCCGCACCGAGGGCCGCCTGCGGCAGATCGCCAGCCACTTCCCGAACGCGCAGGTCGTCCCGGTGCTGCACCACCGCGCGCACGGCCTGTACGCCTTCGCCTCCTCCGGTTACGACGATGCCGCCGTGCTGATCGCGGACAGCCTCGGGGAGAAGCAGACCACGACGATCGCCCACGCCCGGCTCGACGGCAGCGGTGCGGTGTCGTATCGGATCGTGGAGGCGATCGACGATCCGGCGTCCATCGGCTACGTCTACGGCGCCGTGACCGAGCACCTGGGCTGGCGGCGCGGCGACGAGGAGGGCACCGTGATGGCGCTGGCCGCCCTCGGCGACCCGGCCCGGTTCCGGGCTCTGTTCGCGCAGGCAGTCCCGCTGACCGAGACCGGCTTCGCCGTGGAACCGCGCTTGTTCCCGCTGCGGGTGCTCTCCTCCCGCGTCCCGCGCATCAGCCTGGCCTTCGCTGCGGCGACCTGCCCGCCCCGCCGCCCGGCCGGCGAGGTCGAGGCGGTGCACGCGGACCTGGCCGCCGCCCTGCAGGAACGCACCGAACAGGTGATGCTGCACCTGGCCGAGCGCGCCCGGCGCGCCACCGGATCGGGGCTGCTGTGTCTGGGCGGCGGGGTTGCCACCAACTGCGTCGCGGCCGGACAGATCGCGCAATCAGGATTGTTCGACGAGGTGCACGTACCCCCGGCCCCCGGCGACGCGGGCACCGCCGTCGGCGCCGCCCTCGGCGTCACAGATACCCGCGCCGCCGGAATCGCGGGCCGCTGCTATCTGGGCCCCGCCTTCCCGAACCTGCAACTATCTGCCGAGCCGCGCCCGGGACTGAAAGCCGAACAGGTCGATGACCCCGCCCGCTTCCTCGCCCGCGCATTGGCCGACGGGGCGATCGTCGGCCTATTCCAGGGCCGTCTCGAAGCCGGACCGCGGGCACTGGGAAACCGCTCGATCCTGGCCTCTCCGCTCCTGCCGGACGTCGTCTCACGCCTGAACGGAGCGGTGAAGTTCCGCGAACCGTTCCGCCCCTTCGCCCCCGTCGTACTCGCGCAGGCGGCTGGCGCGTACTTCACCCTGCCGCAGTCCTCCCCGTTCATGTCCTTCGCCTGCCCGGTCACCGATCTGGCCCGCGCCACGATCCCAGCCGTGGTGCACGCGAACGGCACCGCCCGCGTCCAGACACTGGAGCCGCAGGCAAATCTGTTCCTGGCGCGCGTGCTGTCCGAGTTCGCGGCCATTACCGGCGTCCCCGTGCTGATCAACACTTCGCTCAACGTCAAGGGCCAGCCGATCGCTGGAACCCCCGAGGCGGCGCTGGACGCCCTGATCCTGTCCGGCCTAGACGCCCTGATGCTGGAAGGCTGGTGGGTCACCAAATGAGGATCGGCTACAGCTGCTGGGGTTTCCTCGGACCCGGCATCACCGACACCCCCGACGGCGGGCGCTCACATCGCAGAGTCCTAATCGACGGGCTGCTCGCGCGCGGCCACCAGATCGTGTTCCTGCAGGCGAACCGCGACCACGTCGAGGCCGGACTCGATCTGACCGCGTCCTATGCCTGGGAGCAGGGCCTGCCCGAGATCGACGTGCTGATGCTGGAATGGCGCTGGCCGATCCCCGGACGCAACACCACCGCCTGCGGCCAGCCGGGACACACCTGCGACCTGCACCGTCAGCACGAACTCCTGGGCCATTACACCCACCGGCTGCGCCTGCCCACTGTGCTGTGGGACAAGGACCGGCACCTCCCACCGGACGACACACTGCGTAACCAAGGCAACGTGGCGGTGTGCGAGGCGGCGCTGTACCCGAGCCCGGGGGCGGCCAGCCTGCTGTTCCCCGTCGCCGACCATGCCCTGGACGGCGCGGACGCGAGCGCGCTGGCCGCGCTGCACCGCGAACTGCCCCTGGTATACATCGGCAACCAGTACGACCGCGACGCGGCGTTCGACCGGTACTTCGCCCCCGCCGCCGCACAGCACGAGCACCTGGTCGCCGGGAAATGGACTCGTACCGAGCGCTGGCCTCACATCCGGTTCGCCGGACGCATCGCCTTCCCCGAGGTCGACAACCTCTACACGCGCGCCCTGGCCACCGTCCTGCTGCTACCCGACCGCTACGCCGCCGTAGGGCAGATGACCCAGCGACTCTTCGAAGCGGTCCTGGCCGGATGCCTGCCGCTGACCCCCGACACCATCGAAGGCGCCGCACGCTTCACCCCGCCCGGCCTGCACGTCTCCAGCGGAGCCGAGGCCACACGCAAGATTGACCAGCTGCGCCAGATCGCGGGAACGGCCCGACACGTCGACCTGATCGCCGAGTGCATGCGCCGTCTCGACACCTTCCGGCTCTCGCGGCAACTGACCACGCTCGACCGCCTGCTGACCGAACCGGCCCGACTCCAGGAGATCGCCGCACCATGACCACCCGGCCTCCCGAACCCCGCGCGCCCGCACCGCTACCGTCCCCGAGCATGGACAGAATCGCCATCATCGGCTGCGGCGGCTCCGGCAAGACCCACCTAGCCAACCAGCTCGCCGCGCTCCTCGACCTGCCGGTCACCCACCTGGACGCGGTGTACTACGACGAGAATTGGAACCCGCTGCCGCCCGAGCAGTTCGCCGCTCTCCAGCACGATCTGGTCGCGCAGCCGCGCTGGCTGATCGAGGGCAACTACGCCTCCAGCCTGCCGATCCGGCTGGCCGCGTGCGACACCGTGGTCTTCCTCGACCTTCCGGCAGCCACCTGCCTGCTCGGGATCGCTCAGCGCCGCTGGCGCTATCGGGGCGGCCAGCACACCATAGACGGGGTGTACGACCGCATTACCTGGGGTTTCATCAAGTACATCCTGGGCTACCGCCGCGACATGCGTCCGCGCGTGCGCGCCCTGCTGCTGGAGCACGGCACGAAGGCGAACCTGGTCACCCTCACCAGCCGCCGCCAGGCCGCCCGCTTCCTCGCCCAAGCTGGCGCAGCGACCGTCCGGCCACCCGGCCCGCGAGACTAGGGGCGCGAGCGTGCCCGCCTTCACCGAGCCCGACCTGTCCGCGTTCTACGGCAGCGCCGACCGCCTGACCGCGCGCACCAGTGCATTGCACGCCGCCAAGACCGCCGGCCAGGACGCCACCGCCACCATCACCACCCTGGCCGCGCGGCACATTTCTAGCGGCCAGGTTGTGTGCGAGATCGGCTGCGGGCGCGGCACCACCGCCCTCGCGCTCGCAGCCGCCCTTGCGCCCCGGACGCTGATCGCGCTGGACCAGTCCGCAGCCCTACTCGACGTCCTGCGTGCCCGCTTCGCCGCAACCGGATACACCGCTGCGGCGGTTCGCGCGGATTTTCACCGTCTGCCGCTGTACGGCGCCAGCGTCGATCTGGTGGTCGCAGCATTCTGCCTTTACCACTCGCCCAAGCCTCGCGCCGTGCTCGCCGAAATCCGTAGGTGCTTGACCCCGGGTTGCGCCGTCGTGCTGGCCACCAAGTCAGCCGACAGCTACCGGCAGATCGACGACCTGATTGTTGCCAGCGGCCTTGACCCCGACGTGGCCATGCGCCCGAGCCCGTGGGCGGCCTTCCACTCCGGCAACGCCGCAGCCCTCACAGACCCGGTGCTCCCTGTGCACGAAGTGGAGCACCAGCGCCACGAGTTTCGCTTCCCCGACCTCGCGCACCTGGCCGCCTACGCCGCCACCTCCCCGGCCTACCGCCTGCCCACGCGCCTGGCCGCCGACCCGGGCGCTCTAGCAGCGGAACTGCGCCGCCGCGTCCCCGACCGCCCGCTCACGGCGACCTCGACCGTCACCTATCTGACCGCGACTCGACCATGACCCCCACCAGCTACACCAAGCACTACCTCGACCCGGCACGGGCAACCGCGGCCCGCACGCACCTGGACTGGCTGCGCGCCCTGAACAGCGGTGTACGCCTGCCCCGACTGCACGCGACGTTCGCCACACGGCTGCGGTTCGAGCACCTCGGCGACCGGCACCCCGGCCCCGGTGAGTTGCCCGTCGTGGCTGAGGCACTCGGCCGCCTTCACGCCGCCGCGCATCGCCACCTGCCCGGAGCCCGGCTCGACCGGCCGTATGCCGTTGCAGGCTGTGTGTGGAGCATCCCCGACTTCGTCGCGGCCCGCCGCCACGTGCTGGACGGCAAGCTGATCGCGCTGCTGCCCGTCCTGCCCGTGGCGATCTACAAGGACGCCAACCTGCGCAACACCCTGCTGACCGACAGTGGCGTCGCGCTGATCGACTTCGACGATCTGACCCTCGCCCCGTTCGGCTACGACCTGGCCAAGCTCATCGTCTCCACCGCGATGACTCACGGCCGCTTGCCCGACGACGCGATTGACACGGCGCTGCGCGCCTACAACCAGGCCGCCAGTTCGGTGAGGCCTGCCGTCTGCCCGCCCGAGCTGCTGCGTATCTACACCGACATCCACCGTCGGCTCACCGCGCCGTACCTCGGCCGCAACGGCTACCGGCACGACTGGGCACGGGTCGCCCCCTGGGCCGCGCCAGCACTCAGCCCATAGCCCATAGCCCAGACCCAGAACCAGACCACACCCGATATCAAGTCCGTGTCTCAGGCTGACGCAGGACAGGAACACCGAAGACAGTGCGCTCCCGCCGTGGGCGTCACACCGATTCGAGACGAGGGGATGTACCTGCGATGGCCATCACCACCGAACTCGTGGTCACCCGCCACGGACAGGCCGTGTGCAACACCCTGGGCGTCATCGGCGGCGAGCGCGGCTGCACCGGGCTGACCCCGCTCGGACGCGACCAAGTCGCACGGCTCGCCCACCGGCTCGCCGCCGAGCACGCCAAACGCCCCTTCGACGCGCTCTACGGCACACCGCGCCGCCGGGTGCGCGAATCCACCGAGATCATCGCGCGCGCCCTCGCGCTGACCGCGACCGAGGACCCTGAACTACGCGGCCTGGACCACGGCCAGGCCGACGGCGGAACCTGGCACGAGGCGAAAACGGCCTTCGGCGGCCCGCCGCACCACCGCCCCGACCAGCCCTACGCGCCGGGCGCCGAACCCTGGCACACCTATCTCGCCCGCACCGCAGCGGCGCTGACCGCGATCCTTGCCCGCCACGAGGGACAGCGCATCCTGATCTCAGCCCACGGAGAAACCATCCAAGCTGCCCACAGCCTCCTGCTCGCCTTGCCGCCCGGCGCCTGCACCAGGATTGGGTTCGCCAGCGACCACGCCGCCCTGGCCCGCTGGCAGCACCAAGTCAACCGGCTCGGCCAGGAACTGTGGATCCTGCAGGCCAGCAACGACACCGCGCACCTGCCTGGAACCGGATCATGACCGCGCTGGACCAACTTCTGGGGTTCGCGCGCGACACCATTGACCCGAAGGCCGAGCCGATCACCGCCCATACCGCGCTAGCCAGCGGTCCGGTGTTACGCGCAGCGACCCGACACGGCCCCGTGATCATCAAGCTGCACCGGACCCGGGAACGCCACGACCAGGAAGTACACGCCTACCGGCACTGGACCGGCGTCCTGGGCGAGCGTGCACCCCGCCTGCTCGCCGAGCACCCCGACCCGCCCATGGTGATCCTGAGCGCGCTGCCCGGCCACCCCGCGGCCTTCCTGGATCTGGCGCCCGACCAAGAGCACGCTCTGCACGCGCAGGCCGGCAGCCTGCTGCGCATGTTGCATCTGGCCGAACCATGCCGTCCAGACACCGACATCGCCGCGTGGCTGTGCGAACGCGGCGAGCGACGCCTGGCTCTAGCCGCGGCGATCCTTCCCGCGGCCCAGCGGGCGCAGTTCCGCGCTCACCTACGCGCCCTCGCCGCGTTAGGGCCGCTGCCGACCGTGCCCTGCCACCTCGACTTCACCCCGCGCAACCTGCTGCGCGACGAGGACGGCACCGTGCGCCTCATCGACTTCGAACACGCCCGCCACGACCTGGCAGCCCGCGACCTGGTCCGTTTCGAAGACCGCATCTGGAAGCGCCGCCCCGAACTCAAGGCCGCGTTTCTCGATACGTACGGGCAGCTGTCCGACGTGGATCACGCCATCATCGAACATGCAACGCACTTGGACCACCTGACCGCCGCAGTCCCCTTGAGCACTGGCGAAGCTGGCCCTGTTGGCCCCCTGTGGGCGACGACCCCGCAAGTGCACCCCGTTGCCCAGCGCGGCGGGGCACTTGAGTAACGAGGTGCCGCTTCTTCGCTGAGCCGTCAACCTGCACGAATCCTGATCCGGTAATCCAGCCTGAATATCTGAACTTGTGCCCACGGACGGTCTGCGATGAAGCGTGGACACTGCGTGTGCGTTTTTGGAAGACTTGCGAGTCACCGAGTACTGACATGGGGGAGGGGGACGGGGTTGAGTGTCGAGTTGCCTGGCGAGGTTGTCTGGTTCTTGAACTTGATCGGGGTGAACTGGCCCGCGGTGGACGAGGACCAGGTGCGGGTATTCGCCGGGCACGTGCGCGCCTTCGCGAACAACGTCGACGGCACGCACCAGGCCGCGCCTCGACGATTCGGCAGATGGGCTCGGCGTACTCGGGTTCCTCCTATGAGCAGTTGGTGGCGACCTGGGCGCGGATGACCAACAGCCACATGCACGAACTGGTGGACGCCTGCTACACGGTGGCTACGGCGGTGGACGTGGCGGCGGACGCGATCGTGGCGGCGAAGCTGGCCGCGATCGGCGAGCTGGTGGGGATGGCGGCGGCGTTCGTGGCGGACCAGGCGGCAGCGGTGGCGACCTTCGGGATCGCGGAGGCGGGGGAGGCGTTGGTCGTGGAGGGTGCGAAGAAGCTCGTCAACGCTCTGGTCAATCAGCTGGAGCAGCACATCCTGGGCGAGGTGATCGGCAAGGCGGTGGGGCCGCTGGAGGCGGTGGTCGAGCGGGCGCTGGGCGGCCTGGTGTTCCACGGCCTGGAGTCCGCCCGTGCTTCCCGTGGTAGCGGGGCGGTCGGGGCGAGTTTCAGCGCCGCGCCGCAGGAATTGCTGGGGCACGCGAAACGGCTGCAGAGGCACGCGGACGCGGTGGCCGGGCACGCCCGCTCGTTCGCAGGGGCGATATCCGGGGTCTCCTTCGGTGAGTAACCCGATCGTCAGGGCCCTGGAGCAGATGGCCGCGCGGGTGGGGCGCACGTTGAGCAAGGACGCGGGCAAGGCCGTCGAGGAGATGTACCGCCAGGCTGGGCGGGGTGTCCAGGACGTGGTCAAGCGGGTGGGCGAGGCGGACGAGCAGAGCGCGAAGAAGCTGGTCGAGCTCGCGGAGAAGATGGGCCAGAATGCCGGGCGCAGCGCGGTCGGCGACGCTCAGCGCACGGCGCAGGTCGCCGAGCGGGCCGGGTTGCGCTCGAAGTTCGCAAGCATCCTGGATCCGAAGGGCGAGTCCGCCGCCGTCCGCGACTATCAGGACACCGAGATACATGTGGACAGCGCGCGATATCCGGAGACCGCGCAGCACATCCAGGAGGCCCAGTCGGGCACCATCTGGCGCGGCGATGCCTCATCCCAGGGCACGCCAGCACCCTCGATACTGACTATCGCCCGCGACGGGGCGAAGGCGAATCGCGCCGAGTCGCTGCGCGGCATCGCGCCGCGCGGCGCGGATGAGCTGGACCGCGACGAGTATCCCCCGGCGATGTTCTCCGAGGGCGGGGCCGGGGCGAGCGTGAAGTACATCGACCGCTCCGACAATCGCGGTGCCGGATCGGTGATGGGCAGCGACCTGGGCGGCCTGCCCGAGGGCGCCCGCATCAAAATAGTGGTGAAGTAGAGCGATCAGTGAGGCACAGGTGACCATCCGATTCAAGCCACTGGCCGGCCAGGCCCGTCGAGGCGAGTTCCGCGAGGCGCTGCCCGCGCTGCTGGCGCTGGCGAACTCGCCCGACGCGGCCCCCGGAGAGGCGTGGCAGGCCGCCGGGTGCGCGATCACGATCCTGTTCTGGCTCGACCGCTTCGCCGACGCGGCTGATCTGGCCCAGATGCTGATCACGCGGCAAGGACCGTACGGCGGCCCGATCTGCGCCCAAGACGCCCCGTTCGATACCGCGCTGCTCGCGGCCGAGATTCACGCAGGGATTCCGGCCGCGCCCCGGCTCGCGCGTCTTGGCGCCCAGGTTCCCGTGGACAGCGTGCTGGGCAAACGACTGGCTTGGCTCGCCGAGCAGTTGCCCGACCGCGGCGTCCCGCAGCTGCTGCCCAACCACGCGCCCTGGGGCGGCCCGCCGCTACCGCTGGACGGGGTGATCGGTGCGAGCCTGCTGGACGCGGACTACGCCAGCCTCCCGGTCGGCAAGCGCCGGGCGTTGTGGAATGCGCTGCGCGCCGCGAACCAGATCGAGCCCGCGCGCGCCCTGTATGAGCGCACCGGGGACCTGCCGCCCCAGTGGGCGGTATGCACGTGGCTGGCGGGCTGGTATGCCACCATGGACCAGGGTGATCAAGGGGCGGGGATCCTGATCGCCGCCCACGACCGGTGGCAGCCGTATATGCACTGGGACGCTCTGCCCGGCGACGTGGTCCTGCAGCCCGCGCTGCGGCCCCTGGCCACCGAGCATTTGCGCGAGTATTACCTGACCACCCCGATCGGGCTCGAGGCACGGGAGAAGCGATGAGCGGCACCGCGATCGACCAGCTGCTGGCCCGTGCCCGCGGACCACTCGGGCCCCGCGTCGAACTGGACTTCGGTGTTCCCGACGGGCCCCTGGCCGAACTGGCCGCACTGCTCACCCGGATCAACGGATTCTTCCTGTTCAACGCCGGAGTGCAGGTATTCCGGGCCGGTGAACCGGGACTCGGTGCGGAACTGGGGTGGTGGAACGAGGCGGACACCTGGAAGGACACGTACGCGGGTCTGGCTGACTCGGTGTTCTGCTTCGGCCAGGATCTGTTCGGCACGCAGTTCGCCATCCGCGACGGCGCCGAGGTCGTCACGTTCGATCCGGAGACCGCGGACACCGAGACGCTCGGGGAGAGCCTGGAAGACTGGGCCCGGTGGCTGCTGGAGGACCCGGACGTCAACGGCGCGGCTGGATTCGCCCGAGCCTTCCAAGACGACCAGGGGCCGCTGGAGCCGGATCAGCGTCTGGTCCCGCTGCAATTGTTCGTCGGCGGCGGCAGCTACGACTTCGACAACCTCACCGTCAAGGACGCCGCCACCGCCATGCGCATCCGCGGCCCGATCGCGCACAAGCTGCGCGACCTGCCCGACGGCACCGTCATCCGCCTCAACCCGTCATAACCGAGACCCAGCGGCACCCGATCCGGCGGCGAGTTGGAGGATCTCGGGGGAGGGCTGTTCACCGAGTTCGTGCAGGGCTGCGACATGGCGTTGGTAGGCGGCGTGGGCCAGGTCGGGGCGGCTGAGCTGGCGAAGGTAGCGGATGGCGCGCCTGGTGGTCTGCTCGTCGTCGGGGGCCATCCGCGTCGCTGTCTGCGTATGGCCGATGGCCGCATCGAGATCGTCGTCGAAGGTGAGCGCGGCCAGTTCGAGATGGATGCCGACGATGCGCTCGTGTGTGTCGAAGCGTGCGTCGGTGAGCCAGTCGAGGCCGTCGTCGCTCACCCCGTGGGCCAGGGGCCCACGGTAGAGGGCGACGGCCTGGGTGAGCAGGCTGCGGCGTTCGGTGTCGTCGGCGGCGTGGGCAGCCTGCTGTTGGAGGCGGCCTAGGAGGTCGAGGTCGGTGGTGATCTGGTCGGGGTCGAGGCGAAAGGTGCCGTGGTCGTTGACGAGGTATTTGCCGGGGTCTTTGGGGTTGGTGGCGTTGGCGGTGTGGAAGGGGGTTCGGGCGCGGCTGATGGTGGTGTAGGCGGCGCGTCGGCGTTGCTCCTCGTCGTCGATTTCGGCCCAGCCGAGGTCGGCGAGGTGCCGGGCGTTGTGGCCGGCGGGGTGCAGGGCGAGTCGCGCGAGCAGCATGTGGATCTTGTCGCCGTTGGGTGGGGCTGTGGCGTTCGGGCCGAGGATGTCGACGGGGCCGAGGACACGTAGCAGCAGCGGGGTGCGGATCAGGGTTCGCAGATCGTCGGCTGATAGTGGCGAGGACGGGGGCTCATCCCCGCTCTGCGGGGGTGCTTCGGCGAGATGCACGGCGATGGCGGGCGGGGAGATTGCGTTATGTGCGGATGGTCCCTCGGTCTTCGGGCTATGCCGAGCGGTCGGATCCGGGTCGGCGGGTGCGGTGGTGACGTGGGCGTGTGCCTGCTCGCTGGGGATCTGTTGCGGATAGGGGGTGCGGGCGGCGCGTAGGACCCGGTAGAGGTCGGTGGCCAGTTCGCGCGGCAGGGTATGGACGGTCATGTGCTCGACGCTGTCGTCGTGGAGCCCGGTGACCTCGCGGATCGTGCCGTCCTGGTCGAGGGTGATCGTCGTGACGGGGTGTTCGCCGTCCGGTGATGGCCCGAGGACGACCGCGGCCACGCCGCCATATGCCGAGGCGCATGCCTCGGCGACGGCGCCGTGGAGGCCTGGGTCGGCGCGCAGGATCAGGGTTATGTACGGGGCCTGAGTTGAGTCGGTGCTGGTCTGGTTCGGGGATCGAGATGTTGTGTGCCGACGGGCGGCGGATTGGAGCTGGGCGGTCGCCTCGGTTGGGGTGTCGGCCAGGTGCAGCCATCCGGGCAGGGGTTCGATGGCGCTTGTGCCGAACAGGTCGTCGGCGAGCTGCCGGTCGGTTAGCACGGCGCGGGCGCCCGATCCGTCGGCGAGGGTGGTGGCGGAAAGAATGGAGATGATCAGGGCGCGGATGGCGTCCTCGGCGCCGGGACCGGTGTAGCTCAGGATGGAGCCAGCAGGGTTCGCGCGATCGTGGGGCAGCTCGCGGCGCCCGTCGGCGGCGGTGCCCAGCGTGGCGGCGCCCGGGGTGGGGTGGAGAAGCGGGGGCGGTAGCTGGCCGGGGTGTTCCTGGGAGTCATAACCGCATGTGTCGGCAGCGAAGGCGGCGCTGTGTACGGCGGCCAGGGCGGCGACCGCGTCGGGGATCGGTGGTGGTGGGGTGTCGCGGTGGCGGTGGTGGCGGGTGCGCAGCAGGGCGACAGAGGCGGCGAGCGCGGCGAGCAGGGTGATGCCGATGTAGCCGCCGCTGGGGATGTGCCAGCCGACGGTGTGTGGGGTGCGCGGCGCAGCTTGGCGCGGGTCGCTAGGGCCGGGGGCGGGGATGGCGGTGTCCGCCGCGCCGGGTGCCGGGGCGCCGTCAGGGGTCGGGGTGGCGGGCGTCTGCGGCGGGGCCGTGTCGGACGCGGCGGGTGGCGTCGTCGTGGCCGGACGCGGGGCCGCGCCAGTGCCCGGCCAGGGTGTGGGTGCAGGGGTGGCGGTGACCGGGTTGGGGATCGCGAGGTTCCAGCCGGGGTAGATCAGGTCGGGATCGGTTAGGCGCGCTGCGTCGTGCTGGGGGCGTCCGGCGTTGGCGGCGTAGATGCGGTGCCATTGCTCGCCGTCGCCGTAGTAGCGCGCGGCGAGGTCCCAGAGGGTGTCGCCGTGCTCGACGTGGTGGACGGTGGTGTGTGCGTCGGCGGCGGGGGTGTCTGCCGGGATGATCAGCGGATGGGTGTGTGCCGGGGGCGCGGCGGTGACGGTCAGGTGCAGGCGCCCGCCCAGGTTCGCGGGCAGCGCTGCGCCGAGGGTGTGCGGCGCGGCGGGGGCGGCGTGGGCGATCGGGGAGGCAGCTACGGCCCCGACGGTGATGGCCTGCACAGTGGCGCGTGGGGTCAGGCGCAGCAGGATGCGGGGCATGATGACGCCGGGCAGGCGCAGCAGGGTCCAGAGAAGGCCGAGGGTGAGCCAGGCGGCGTACCAGGCCCAGCCGATCCACAGGGCGTCCACCAGGATGCGCGGCACGATGTCGAACGCTTGGGTGGGGTATGCCTGGACGCTGTTCCACCACAGCTGTAGGTCGAGCTGGGTCGGGAGGTGTTCGGGGATTGGGTTGCCGGTCAGCTTCCACAGTGCGATTGGCAGAGCGAGCAGGAACAGCGGTGTGAGTATCCAATCCCAGATCGCGTCCGAGTTGTGAGAGTGCTGTCGGGTCATGGTCACGGCCCTCCAAGATCGGCGCTTGTGACGCCGGCCTCGACCTTGGCCGTGGCGTCGGCGGAGACGGTGATCTCGCCGACGCCGAACAGGCCGAGGATTCTGGTGGGCTGGCGGTGGGTGATGTGGGCGTGGATCAGGGTGCCGTCGAGGGTGACGGTGCCGGTGTCGCCGGTGGCGGTGATGTACGCCTGGGCGTCGGCCAGCGCGGGGCCGGGGTCCAGGGCGATCTGTCCGTCGCGTAGCGGTCCTTGGGCCAGGGCGGTGGCGGCGGTGCGGGCGGCCTGTTGTGCTTCGTCCAGGGCGGTGGTTTTGCCGGCCAGGGCGAGTCCTCCGTCGATGACCAGTCCGGCGGCGACGATGAACGCGGCGGCCAGCACGATGACGAACGCGGTCACCGACCCGCGCTCGGCGTCCCGGCCGCGTGGGCACCGCCAGATCATGGCGAACCGGCGCAATGGTGTTGTCATGACACAGGCTCTTGATTCCATGGCTGGTACGTGTCGATCGGCGAGGTGAAGGTCGCGGTAAGGGTCTGAGTGCCGGGAAAGCCAGCGGCGATTTCCTGGCTCAGGTCGACGCGGCAGGTCAGGGTGACGGTGATGGTGCCGCCTGGGTGGTCGCTGCCGGTGTTCACGGTGGCGGATTCGGAGGCGCAGGCCAGTCCGGCGCTGGCGAGGGCGGCGGTCGCGGTTTGCTGGGCCGCGGTTGCGGCTTGCCCGGGGTTTAGATACTGGAGGGTGGCGGCGCGGGCGGCCTGGGCGGCGGCGTCGTTGACCAGTGCGCGGGCGTGGGCGAGGTGGCCGAGGCCGACGATGAACAGTACGAACAGGATCAGCAGCGGGGTGAGCAGCACCAGCTCCGCGGTTGCCGAGCCCCGTTCTCTGTTGCGGCGGAGGCTGCTGCCTTGGCTGCGCCGCGCGGCAATGCGGGCCTTCACGGCATGCTCCCGGCCTCTGTGGTTCGGGCCGCCGGTGCGTCGGGGTCGCCGAGGCCGAGAGCGTTTGGCTCGAACTTCTCGACCGGCCCAGCGGACGTGACGGTGATCGTCTGGGTCAGGCCCAGCAGCGTGTCTACATGTCCTGTGACGCGGACGGTGACTTGGGTGGCGGTGCGGTCCACGCTGACCGAGGTGTCGTGGATGGCGCCGGTGAGCCCGGCGAGCAGCTGCTGCGCGGCGGCTTGGCCTTGGCCTGCGGTGCCGTTTTGTGCGCGGGCGGTGGCCAGGGCGAGGGAGGCGGCGGATTGGGCGGCCTGTTCGGCGTGTTCGTCGGCGGCGTACTGGATGACGCCAAACACGAGCAGGGCGAGCAGGCCGAGCACGATCACGGACTCGACCATGGCGCTGCCGCGTTCGCCGTCGCCTCCGCGCCGCCGCGGAACTGAGCTCTTGATGTACATTACCTTATATTCCTATGCCGTTTGCCTTCGCTACGACCTTGGCGGTGATGATGCCTAGGACGGTGATGGCCAGGACGACAAGCAGGGCGATCCATACGATCTGGTCGGGCATGTCGCCGCGCTCGGGGGTGGCGCGGGCTGCACGCCAGCGGGTGCGGGCGGTGGCCAGGGCGGCGGTCAGGTAGGCGATCAGGGGCTGCATCAGAGGTGTGTCCTTCCGGGGGTGTGGAGGGGTACAGCGGGCGGGCGGCGGTGTGTGCCAGCCCGGGTCCGTAGACGGCGGTGGCCTGGGTCGGGCCGTAGCCGAAGCAGGGGGTGTAGACGCGGCGAGCAGTGGGCAGCGGCGGGCAGCGCCAACCACGGCCCGCGGGGCCTACGGGGGCCGTGAATGATGGGTGAACGCCTCGCTCAGGCGCGCGGCCCCGTAGCGCACGAGGAGGTCGGCGGCGGCTACCAGGACGAGTGCGGCAGTCGCCAACGGCCGGTGCGGCGGGTCGCTCGTTTCGTCGTGGTGGTGTGCTCTGCTGCTCATCGAGGGTGCCCTTCGGTTCGCGCTGGGTGAGGGAAGGTCGGGAATCGTGAACGTGAGGGTTTACCCGAGCCCCTGCAAGACGGAGGCGACGGCGGGGTAGGCGGTGAAGATCAGGAACCCTGTCATGAGGATGACGGTGGGCAGGCCCATCCGTTCGGTGGCGGAGGCGGCTTCGGCTTCGGCGGCGGAGAGCAGCCGGTTACGGACGGCGGCGGCTTTGGCGGCCAGCGTGGTGCGGATCTTGGCTCCCTCGGTCCCGGCCAGGGATGCGGAGGCGGCGAGTTCGGTCAGTTCTGTGACGCCGGTGGTTTCGCCGAGTTCGGCGAGAGCGTCCCAGACGGGGGTGCGGGTGGTCTGCGCGGCGGCGAGCGCCGCGCGCAGGCGGCTGTGTCCGGGGCCGGAACCGGCTTGAGCGGCTTCGGCGAGGGCTTCTTCCAGTCCTGATCCTGCGGCGAGCATGGTGGCTGCGAGGTCGAGGAAGGCGCTGGTGGCGTAGCGCAGTTCGTTGCGCAGTTTCGTGGCTTCGGTGGCGGCGAGCCGGTCCGGGAGGGTGAACCCGGCTGCGGCGGCGAGCAGTGCGCCGAGCGCCACCATGAGCAGTGGCAGGCGCAGTCCGGCGACGGCGAGCCCGAGCGCCAGCAGGGGAGCCAGGAGTAGTCCGGCCAGGGCGAGTCCGGCCTGTTGGGCGAGGTGTTTGTCGGTGTCGCGTTCCAGGGCGCGCAGGTTCGCCCGGGTCTTGGCGCCGGGCAGGCCGAGCTCGGCCAGGAGGCTGACAGCGGGGCGGCCCGCGGCTTCGGTGACGCCTTCAGGCCGGGGTCTGGGTGGCGGAGGCTGGCGGCGGGGCGCCGTCAGCGCATCGGAGAGGGCGGCGCGGGCAGGCAGGGCGGTGGCCAGCGCGAGATACAGGCCCAGGCCGATGGCGACCCCGGACAGGACATACAACAGAGCGGTCATGAGGAGGTACCGCCCGCCGTGGTCCACAGCCTGCCGGGTTCGGGCACCGCCCCTAGGCGTCGCAGCCAACTGAATCCCAAACCGAACAGAAGTCCGGTGATCAGGAGGATGAGTTGTCCGGCCGCCGTGTCGTAGGGCGCGAGGTAGTGTCGGTCCGCCAGCAGCAGCACCCCGGCGAGGGCGATGGTGGTGCCGGTGACGATGCGTACGGCGGTGCGGGTGCGGGCTCGGGCTACCGCGATGCGGGTGCGCATGGCCGCCTGCTCGCGCGCGGTGGTCGCCAGGGAGCTGAGGAGCCCGGCCAGGTCCCTGGTGGGGTGTTCGCTGGCGGAGGCCAGGGCGAGGGCGACCAGGTCGCAGGTGGGGTCGTTGATTTCGTCGGCGAAGGCGTGCAGCGCCTGGCGGGTGGTGGTGCCGCGGTCCTCGATCCGTGCGGCGAGCCGGGTGGCGGCGGGGCGGATCGCCTCGGGTGCGTGGGCGCTGGCGACGGTCAGGGCCTGGTTGAGCCCGGCGGAGGCGGTCAGAGTGTCGCGCAGCATCTCGGTGAACGCGGCGACCGCGTCGATCACCGCGAGGCGCCGGGCGTGGTGGCGGTCGGGGCCGAGCAGGGCGGGCAGGAACCAGGCCGCAGCGGCGGCCAGCAGCGCCCCGACCGGCCAGCCGGTGAGCAGGTAGACGGCCAGGGCCGCGGCGAGCACGAGGACGAGACGGCGGGGCGGGATCGTGGCGCGGCGGCGGGCAGGCGTCGCCGGCGTGTCAGTGCCGTGGCGCGGGTAACGGGTGGCCAGGGCGAGATAGAGCCCGGCGCCGATCAGCGTTCCGGACAGTGCGAGCAGCAGTGTCTCCATGGCCTGATCACTCCCACACGGCCGGGTCGTATCCGGCCTCGGCGAGCCGGTCGAGGGTCTGCGGTCGCAGCTGTACGCCGCGTACCGCTTGCCGGTCTGGGCCGGGTTTCCAGACGTGGTTGGTGGTCAGGGTTTCCCCGTCGCTGCCGCAGACCTCGCGCACCGAGGTGATCACGCGGGTCTTGTCGCGCTGGCGGCCGAGCTGGATGACGAAGTCCACGGCGCTGCCCAGGAGCCGGACGGTGGCCTCGGCCGGCAGCCTCTCCTCGCATTGCAGGCCGAGGTTGATCAGGCGCTCGACTACCTGTTCGGAGGAGGAGGCGTGCAGGGTGGCCATGGAGCCGTCCAGGCCCTGGTTCATGGCGTTGCACATCGGGATGAACTCATCCTTGCGCAGTTCCCCGACGATGATCCGGTCGGGGGTCATGCGCAGCGCCCAGCGCACCAGTTCGGCCTGCGGGACCTCGCCCTGACCCTCGGTGTTGGGTTCTCTCGCCTGGTAGGCGACCACGTCGCGGTGCCGTAGGGGGTATTGGTCCAGGTTCAGCTCGTAGGTGTCCTCGATCGTCACCAGACGCACATCGGGGCTCAGGGTGCCGAGCAGGGCGCGCAGCAGGGTGGTCTTGCCGTCGGCGGTGCCGCCGGAGATCAGTAGGTTGAACTTCGCGCCGACCAGCGCGGTCAGGAACGCGGCCAGCTTCTCCTCCAGCAGGCCCCTGCGGACCAGGTCCCTAAGTGATGCGTCTTGGAGCAGGTTCTTGCGGATCGACAGGCAGGGGCGCTTGGCCACTCCCATCGCGGCGAACAGCCGGGAGCCGTCGGGGAGCATTGCGTTCAGGCGCGCGACGCCGCGGTCGAAGCGGCGCTCTTCCTCGCCCGAGCGGGCCAGGGCGCGGACGAGTTCGACCATGGCTTCGTCGCTGTCGGCGATCGGTGCCTCCGCGGTGGTCTGCCCGCCCGCGCGGATCGCGAAGACGACGTCGCAGCCGTTGGCGTTGATGGTCTCCACGCCCGGGTCGTCCATCAACGCTTGCAGCCCGCCGAGGCCGAGCAGGGCGTCGCGCACCCGGGCGCGGATGAGATGCTCGCCGTGCACGCTCAGGGCGGGGCGGCCGGAGGCGATCTGCGCGGCGCTTGCGGCGTCGAGCTGCTCGTCGAGGTATAGCTCGGTCAGTTCGGTCTTCTGCGCGGTGGGCAGCGCTCCGCCGGCGTCCCGGGCGTGCCCGGCCAACTGCCCGGCGATGCGGTCCTTGATCTGTGAAGCCAGGGTGCGCAGGTGTTGCTCGTCGAGTGGCTCGAATGCGGCGCCGTCGGGGGTGGTGAAGCGGGTGATGCCGTTGGCGGTCATGTGACCAGCACCTCCTGTGGTGCGTCGTGTGCGGCCGGGGTCAGGGTGTCCAGCAGGTGGCCCGCGGCGCGTACCAGCCGGGTGGAGGCGGCGGCGGCCTGGAGCGGGTCGCGCAGCCGCGCGGCGTGCTTCGGGTCGAAGGGGAGGATTCCGGCGCACGGCAGGCCGAGGGCCGCCTCGGCCTCCGCCGCCGGGTAGGGGCCGGAGTCGATCAGTGCGAAGCGGGCAGGCCGGCCCAGTTCGGGCAACAGGCGCGCGAGCGCCTGGGCGTGGGCCAGGGCCGTCAGATCCCCGAGGGTGACCAACACCAGGGCGTCGCACAGTGCGAGTAGGCCGCGTGCCGGGCCGGTCGGGTCGGCGCGGCCGAGGTCGAGTACCAGCGTGCGCGCGGTGTCCGGGGCGAGGAGCGTGCGCGGGTGTTGGCTTAGCGCGTCCAGGGCCGCGCTCGCTCCGGCGCTGTCCACGGGGGCCAGCAGCGTCGGTAGCGCCCCGCCCGCCAGGGGCCGCAGATACCCGGTCAGGACATCCTGTTCGGGGGCGGCGCGCCGGGCGCGGGCGGCCAGCTCCGCCAGGCCCGGGGACTGCGGTACCGCGTGCAGCAGAGCCAGGTCGCCGCCTGCGCGGTCGGCCTCGATCAGCGTCGCGCCTGCCGCGGCGCGGGCGAGCACCATCGCCGTGGCCAGCGTCGTCACGCCCGCCGAGCCTTTCGCCGCGAGCAGGCCGAGCGCGGTCACGGTGTGTCGCCTGCGGCATCGAGGGTGACCAGGACCACGCTGGGGGCCTGGGCGATGATCGGGGCCTGCGTGGTGGAGGTGACCAGCAGGACCACGACCGTGCCGTTCGAGGAGTCGGGCTGCGCCTGGATCTGCACGACCCGCCCGGTGGCCGCGGCGTGCGCCGCGATCTGTACCACGCCGCCGCTTGTGGTGTTCGCCGGGAAGAGGGCGACCTGGTAGCCGGATTGCAGGTTGGGCGGGTACTGGCCCGCTTTGACTGCGACCGGCACCAGGATCATCCCGGTCGGCGGATAGGGGCCCAGGTCACCGGGGGCGAGAACGGCGCCGGGGGGTACCTCGACCTTGAGCTGCTCTCCGATCAGCGAGGCGGCGCGTCCGGCGGGGATCGTCGAGGCGCCTGACCCGGTCCCCGTCGCGGTGCCCAGGTCCGCTGCGGTGATCACGTGCCCGGCGGGCAGGTCGCGCGCGGCCGTGAGCACCGAGGGGCGCGGCCCGGTCACAGCGTGCACGAGGACCGGCACGGTCAGCGCGCTGAGGACCACGATCGCGGCGGCCACCAGATAGCGGCCACGGCCCGCGGCGCGAAACCACGCCGGGAAGCTGCGACGGGCACGTTTCTTCGTGCCCTGCGTCGAGGGCGCGGGTGTGTATCCGCCTGCGCCGGGCAGGAACTCTTTCGTGTACGGGTCCATCGGATCCGCCTCCGTGTACTCGGATCTGTGGGGCCGGGCCCCGTGCCCGGCTCCCGGTCCCCCCAGGTCGCAGGAATCTGCCAAATGCTCGCTAGTTGACGATCAGTGACTGGATCTGGCGCACCGTCCAGTGCGCCGTGCCGGTGGTGGTCAGGTTCGGAAAGGTGCCGGACTGCCCGCCGCCGTTCCAGGCCACGCTCCACGCCAGGGAGGCGGTGACCGGGAACCGCTGGCCTGGCTCGCCTGCGGAGACCTGGTGGTAGGTGTGCCCGCAGTCCGGGGAGCCCGCCGCCGGATCGCTCGCCCCTTTGACATAGGGGGTGCCAGGGCCCTGGCACACCGTGGTGGACCCATCGCCCCACGACCAGGTCACGGCGAGCGGAGTGGCGGTGGCGGTGACCGACTCGCCGGGCACCGACGCGCTGGCCGACAGCGAGGTCCACTGCGCATGAGGCAGCCACGCCCAGGTCGGCAGTTCCACGGTCTGCGGCGCCGTGCCGCCGGGGGAGGACTCGATGGCCGGGGTGGGCAGTGTGAGCTTCGAGAGCGCCTGAGCGGCCAGTACGCGCGGGTCCGGCAGCGCGGGAGAGCCGTCGGGGATCCAGGTCAGGATCCGGGTGGGCAGCAGCACCGGGCCGCTGCAAGCGCGCACCACCCAGTGCCCGGGGCCGGGCGGCTGGGCCGCCTTCATCACCGCAGCGTTCTGCGGCGTGATCTGATAGAGCGTGTCGGTGCAGGTGACGGCAGGTGGTGGACCGCTGGAGGTCTGGCCTCCCGACTGTGTCGTGGTGCCGGTGGCGCCGGAACCCTGGTTGCCGGGGTTCCCCGCGGTGACGGTGCAGGCGGCCTGAGTGTTGGAGCAGGAGGCGCTGATGCCCCCGATGTCTCCGGCCCGCGCCTGCGGGGCCGCGGCGACGAGGATGCCCGCGCCGAGCGCGGCGGTGAGCGCGGTCCCTGCGTGCCGCCGGGGTATTCGCGTTATGTGCATGATCCGTCCTGCCTTGTATCGAGGGCGGTGACTTTCCAGGTGCCGTTCTCGTCGGTGACGGTTGCGGTGGTGTACCGGTGTCCGCCGGGCACGTTGTCCACGAGTTTGTGGGTGGCTGCGTAGTACTCGAGCCAGTGGGTGTCGTCCATGCAGTCGGCGAGCGTGACCGTGGTGGCGGTGGAGGTGACCACGTGCGCGTGCAAGACCGGCGCGCCCAGCCCGATGATCCCGTTCGCCTTGTTCACGGACATGTTCTCCGAGACGGTCATGTACGCCTGGCTGTCCAGGTGCGCGCCGAGCCGGGGGTCGGTGTAGTTGGAGGTCGCGCTCAGCGTCTGCACGTCCGCCCACATCGCGGTGTAGGCGGCCAGAGCCTGCTGGGCCGGCGTCGAGGGTGTCGGGCTGACGGAGGCTGCAGCGGGCGACGGCCTCGCGCTGGACGCCGTCACCTGCGGCATGGCAGTTCCGCCACTGCTGCATGCGGCGGTTAGCGCGGACAGAGCCGCTGCTGCGGCCAGCGCCAGTGCCGGGGTGGTGAGCCGGGGGTGGGTCACCCGCATGGTGGCCTCTCCTGTCCTTCGTGTCCCGAAACCGAAGGAATCGGGGCAATCATCATGAAACGAACCTGGGTGGCGTTGCCACAACGAATCTCGTTGGGTTAACGCTCGGATACGCTGCGTGGTGACGCGCAGGTGAAAGAGCATTCGCGCATGCTGTCTCTGGCGCGATCCCGCGCGCCGGGCCGCACCACTTGGCACACTCGTAACTGCGGAGTGGATCAACCTCTGGGTTGGCAGGTGGTGTGATGAGGGAGCGGACGGGCGAACAAGAGGCGGCTCGCGTCGCGCAGCTGCGCACGTTGCTGCGCGACGGGCGCCGGGCCACGGAGCCGAAGGTGCTCAGCGAGCGGTGCGCACAGGTCGGCGTCCCGTTCGAGCCGGACCCGGGCCCCAGGCGGGGCGGGGGCAGCAAGCAGACCGACCTGGCCCGGGTGCTGGGAATGAGCGCGGAGCACTACGCCCGGCTCGAGCGCGGGGACCTGCCCCACGTGCACCCGTGGACCCTGGACCTGCTCGCCCACGCCCTCGCGATGGACGATGTACATCACCGGCTGCTGTTCGACCTGGTCAACGGTCACCCGGCCATCTCCACCGGGCAGGCCAGCGTTACGCAGCTGGCGTCGGCGCAGGCACGGCTGGAGGTGCTGGACCCGGTGCCGGCCGCGCTGTTGGACTGCGGCTGGAACACCCTGGCCATCAACGAGGGATTTCGCCGCTGGTTCGGCCCGGCGGACCAGACACCCGAGTACGCGCGTAACTTCGTCTACTTCGCCTTCACCGAGTTGGCCGAGACCGCGCGCACCTACGTGAATCTGGAGGCGGACCGGCGCGAGCTGATCGGACGGGTGCTGGCCGGATGGCCCAGGCACGGACACTGCGCCGCGTTCAAGAGCCTGATCGCCCGGCTGCGCTCCAACCCGATCGCCGCGCGAATGCTTGCCGAAGGCGAAGCGCGCGAACCTGTCTCCGCGCTGATGCGCACGTTCAGAGTGCTGCCCGCCGCCGACCCGGTCAGGGTTGCCGCGCTGTCCCTAGAGCTGCCGGGCAACCTGCGCCTGATCCAACTCAAACCCGAGATCCAACGCGCCGAACTGGTCTGATCCGGCCCGGAACGACGACCCGGCGGCGTCGGTCGGCGTTCCCGGCCGCCTGCGCCAGCAGCAGCGCGGGGCCGCGTCCCCGACGGAACGCGGCCCCGCGATCAGAGGTCTTATCCGGCGAGGTCGAACTCGGCTGTGACGAGCTTTCCCGTCCCCGTGGCGTCGGCCGTCACGGCCAGGCGGTCGGCCAGTGCCTCGGCGATAGCCAGCCCCCAACCGTGAGGATCCTCGCAGTCGGTATCGGGTACGCCCGCCAGAGCGGGGACGGGGCTGGTGTCGGCGATGTCGAGGCGGACCGTTCCGCCCCGGTAGGTCAGGCGCACCCGCACCGGGCCGCCCGTGTGCACCAGCGCATTGGTCGCCAGTTCGGACAGCGCGACGAGGATGTCGGCGCGTTTCTGCATCGGGACGTCCCACCAGGCGAGCGCGCTGCGCGCGACCCCGCGCAGCGGGCCGACAGCGGCGGTGTCCCCGGCGGCGATCGGGATCAGGCACTCGCGCCACGCGCGGCGCAGCGCCCGGCGCACCCCGCCTCGGCGGCGGGGCATCGCGGCGGGGGTCGGCGGGGGATCGGTTCGGATGGCGGTCATGGAGGGCCTCCACGGCGGGCTGGGTGATCATGCCGTGGTGACCGTCGCTCCACCCTTGACGGAGCGCCACCCATTTAGATGAAGAGCCTTCATCATGCGCCGCAATCCGCCCGCATGCGGTTCGGGCGGCGCTCCGGTCGCCGGTGCGCGCCACGCGGTCGATGATCGAATCATGTCCGCCGCGTCGCCGCTGCCGTTTGCCGCCGTCGCGGTGGCGGCCGGGCTGGTTTCCGGGTGCAGCGCGCTGGCGCTGCTGCGGCGGGCCGGGCGGCCCGCCTCGCGCTGGTGCGGGACCGTCCTGGTCGCCGCGGCGCTCCTGGTCGCGGGCGTGGTGGCGTGGCGCTTCGAGGGCCGGTCGTGGCTGGCTCCGGCGTACCTGCTGCTCGCGGTGGTCGCGGTGCCGCTCGCGGTGGTGGACGTGGCTGAGCACCGGATTCCGGACGTGATTATCAAGCCGGGGTTCGTCCTAGCGCTGCTGCTGCTCGGGACAGATGCCCTGCACTCCCACCACGCCGGGCCGTTGCTGCGCGCGCTGCTCGCCGCGCTCGTCGTCTACGCTGCGGCACTTGCCCTGATCCTTAGCACCCGCGAGGCCATGGGTCTTGGCGATAGCAAACTGCTCGCTTTATCAGCGCTCTGGCTCGGCTACCTCGGCTGGGACCGGGTGCTTGCGGGGCTGCTGCTCGCCTTCGCCGCCGCTGCGCTCGTAGCCGGCGTTCTCATTCTGGCCGGGCGTCGAGGCGCGCGCTTGCCGATGGCTCCGTTCCTGCTGCTGGGAACCCTGGCTGCGGTTCTTGCGACGCGCTGAGCTGTTCGCGGGTCGATCTGGGTCGCGGCCGCTTGTCGGTGCGGATGTCGTCAGATACGGCCGTGCCGGGGGCGCGTGTCAGGGGGCAACGGGGCGCGCGGATTCCACGAACGAATGAATCTGCATCGTTATATCTCGATATTGTATTGCAGTTTGCCGGTGATCGAGCGTCCATGGACGGCGGCGGCCCCGGACAGGCCGGGGCCGTCTGACACGGATTGGATGTGATCGCCATGGCCGGTACGGCCAGAACGACGCGCAGGACTGGCGGTAAGGCCGTCGCGGGGGCCGACGACGCCCGCACGGCCGACAGCCCGGTCCCGCCCGCGAGCGGGGGCGTGGGAGCCGGTGCGGACGCGGTGGCGCTGCCGCCGGGGGTGCCCGGTGGGCAGGCGGCGGGCAAGGTGTGGGGCGTGCTGCTGGGCGCGGACGCGGAGATGACCGCGACTGCGATCACGCTTGCGGCCGGGGTGGCGCGCGGCACGGTGTCCACGACGCTGAACGCGCTGGAGAAGTCCGGGGCCGTGCTGCGGATCCCGGGCGACGGCAAGGCGGGCAAGGCGGACCTGTGGGTGCTGGCGGGCGGGGTGCGCGAGGGGCAGGGCGTCGTGAACGCCCCGGCGCCGTCCGCCGCTGAGCCCGCCCCCGAGGCGTCGGGGCACGGCGCCGACTGTTCGGCGGCGGCCTCGGTTGTGGCGGTGGTGCCGAGCGGCGCGTTGGGTGCGGTGTCGGGTCAGCCGCTGCGCCAGCGCGGCCAGTTGGAAGCGGAGGTGCTCGCGGTGCTGGTGGCGGGTTACCCGGCTGAGTTCGGGGCGACCGCGCTCTCGCGTGCGTTGAACGGCGCGTCGTCCGGTGCGATCGCCAATGCGCTGGAGCGGTTGTGCGGCAAGGAGAAGGTGTTGTGTACCTGTGAGGCGCCCAAGCGGTACCGGGCGATCGATCCCCCGGCGGTGTCCGAGGTGCAGCCGGTGGCCGCATAGCCACGTGTCTTAGGGCGCGTAGATGAGCGGGCGCCTCCGGACCGCCGATAACGCTATTACCGGCGAGCCGAAGGCGCCCCTCGATCCTCCCATCCCGTCGTCCCGGTGCGCAGGGCGCGCGCCGGGACGACGGGCTTTCGCTAGGCACGAGGAAAGGAAGGCCTGAGGGGCGTGGGGATCAGTGACGAGAAGTTGGGCGGGTGGCTGCACGAGGCCGCGGAAAACCGGTATCGGAAGGCGGGCTCGTGCGTGACCGCTCTGTTCCTGCTGCCGCGCGCCGGGGACGCGCTGGTGATGCTGCCGATGGACGACGGGTTTGCGGACGAACAGGAAGCCAGGGCGTTGGCGCGGCGGGTGGGCGCGGTGTCGGCGGCAGTGGTCGGGGAGTGCTGGGTGGGTATCTCGACGCTTGCGGTTCAGGCGCTGACGCGGTTGCCGTGGCAGGATCTGCCGGTCCCGGCGGATCAGGATCCTGCGGAGCGCTTCGAGGCGGTCATCACGACGGTGGTCGGGGTGGGCCGACCGGTGTGGCGCCGGGTCACCCGCGTCGAACGCGGCGCGCACGGCGTCACGTTGCGGCCGGTGGCCGTGTCGGACGCGGCTCCGCGCACGGACGGGCTCGCGGGCTGGCTGGCCGCGATCCTGCCGTGCGCGCCCGGTAGCGGTGAGCGGCCGGAATGAGCCGCGCCAGCCGCGCGCGGTGACCGTGAGCGCGGCTGGCGGGGCTGGCTTGCGGTGAGCGCGTCGGTGGGCCGGTGATCCCAGGATCACCGGCCCACCGGTGCGTCGCGGCGGTTTCGCGGACGACGCGCTCGCGCCCGGTCTCGGCTGCGGAGGCTAGCGGTTGACGGGTTCGACGTAGAGGTATTCGTCGCGGACCAGGTGGGTGTCGTTTCCGGTGCGCGGGTTGGCCAGTCCGCGGCTCCAGGTCAGGCCGAGGTGGCGGCGTACCGAGGCGCCGTCGCGCAGGCGCAGTTCGGTGCTGGTCTCGATCAGGCGGCGCATACGGGTGGTGGAGATGCCGGCGGCGCGGGCCAGGGAGCTGACGGCGACCCGGTCGCAGAACCGCATCGTGCGCAGCGCGTCCGCCAGCACTCGCTCGTCACTGCGCCGCGCCGGGGCCAGGCGCCGCAGTTCTTCGAGGAGCGGGCTGGTGCGGGTCGGTGTTCGGCTCATCGTCGGGCTCCTTGGGCACGGGGTGTTTGATGGGGGCGGGCAGGTGCGCTGGCGGCGTCGGTGGGTTAGTCGATGCGGATCGCCCGGGTTTCGTCGAGGGTGAGCTGGTAGGCGGGCAGGTCGGGCACGCGCTGGCGGTGTGCCCTGTAGAGGCGGTGGCATCCGTCGATCAGGATCGGGTTGCCGATCAGGTCGTCGGTGGGCAGCAGGGCGAGGATGGGCGGGCGGGCCAGGTCGGTGCCCATGGCGTGGGCGGGGTCGAAGGCCGGGCCGGGGGCGATGAAGGAGCCTGGGTTGCCGTCGAGCCCGTAGAGGCTCGCCCACGCGTCGACCGGGAGGCGGCACAACTCGCGTGGGGCGCTGCGCAGGAGGCGGTGGGCTGCTTCGACGTCGAAGAGGAACGGCCCGAACTGGAAGAGCTGCTGCTCGTGTGCGGGGACGGTGCGGCGGCGGGTGCGTGATCTGCCGGACACGGCGGTGTGATTCCTTACGGTGGGCGGCGGCGGGGACCGGTCTGGGCGGGTCAGGCGGCGGCGACGCGGCGGCGGGCGTGGGTGGCGCGGTGGCGGTCGGCGGGGTCCGGGATGCCCAGGGCGAACCGCAGCGCGGCGGCGGTGTGCCGGGCGGCGCGGCGCGGCCACCGGGCGCGGCGGTGGCGGCCGGTGCCCGGGGCGCTCAGGGCGGTGCGGACGGCGGCGAGCGTGATGGTGACGGCCAGCGGCATGGGGCGGCTCCGGCGGGTGCGGGTGATCACGGGTCGGGTCCATCACTGCGCGCGCGGGGGATGAAGGGCCAGACCTGCTCCACAGTTCGCCAGGGTTCGCATATCGCGATCAGGCTCCGCCGCGTGTGCCCCGGCGCGGTCTCGGGCATCGACGCGCGCGGCCCGGTCCCCGCGTCGTGCGGGACCGGGCCGTACCAAGTGCGGGCGGGTCGAGCTAGCGGTGGAGGGACGGGGGCGGGCCGGCCGCCTCGACGTCGGGGCCGGCCTCGTCGTTCGCCTCCTCCTCGTCGCGTTCCTCGACATAGTTGCCGTAGGCGTAGCGCAGCGTGGTCTCGCGGTCGCGTTCGGCGTACCCGAGTTCGTCCAGCAGGTGCAGGGCGTTGGTGATCAGGTCGCGCAGGGCTTGTTCGGCGGCGAAGCCGTGTTCGAGGCCGAAGCCGCGGTCGCCTTCGAGCCCGTAGTGGCGGTCGGCGTACTGCTGGAGGGCCTCGCGCGCCCAGTCGGCGCGGGTCTGGTTGTCGACCTCTTCCTCGCCGTCGTAGACACCGGTCGCGGGCTGCGGCGCGCCGGGGACGGGGGCCAGGGCCAGGGCCAGTGAGGCAAGGACCCGGTAGGGAGTGTAGGCGGTGGCGGTGACCGGCGAGGTGTGCGCGGTCGCGGGGGGCAGGGTGATCTCGTACCGCCTAGAGGCGTCGTTGCCGGGCAGGTAGACGGCGCGGCGGGCGCCGTCGGCGATGAGGAGTCCGTATTCGGCCGGGTGGCCGCCCGGGTCGGTGGGCTGGGTGTACCAGCCGTGCTGGTAGAGCGTCGCCGCGAGGGTGGGGCCGTCGAGGTCGGTGACGATGCGCTGGTGAGCCGCGCGGGCGGCGGCGAGGTAGACGCCGGGGTGGGGGTCCTCGGCCCGGATCTGCCAATGATGGTCGCCGACCGTGGCGGCCGGGTCGGTGTGGGCGTCGAGGATGGCCAGGGTGGAGGCGCCGGTAGTGATCAGGTGCAGGCGCAGGTGGCCGGTCGGGCTGAGCAGGGTGCGGCTGGGCAGGGTGGTGGGGTGCGGCGGCACGTTGTCGGGGACGGTCCAGCCGTCGGCGGTCAGCGTGTTGATGAGCGTGGCGTAGGTGGCGGTCATGGCCGGGGTCTGCCTCTCTATTCTGCGCGCGTGCGCGGCGTTGTGATGCCGGGGCGCCGGGCCGGGCGCGGTATCCCG
>Ga0307507_10001523_pt1 | contig 51724 bp, 12 predicted proteins | sample 7_EM_MG_FD_207223 | JGI IMG/M metagenome (GOLD analysis project Ga0307507, IMG submission 207223) | Populus trichocarpa ectomycorrhiza microbial communities from riparian zone in the Pacific Northwest, United States - 7_EM | ecosystem: Host-associated > Plants > Roots > Unclassified | place... | reverse complement strand
TTAACGGTGTAGTCAAAGCTATAGACAATAAAATAAAGGTAGAGACTATACCAAAATAGGAAATTTCAGATACAATTTAGGAGTAATAAAGGGATAGGGTAATGTTCAAGAGTCTTTATTAGATAATATAGTAGCAATTTAATGTCAAATATCCACCAAATTTAGTTGCTTTATCCATGCCTCATACCTTTAACAGGGTAGAATCTTGGTAAGGCCGTTGGTAGGCATTTTATCTATAGGGACCCACTGTATATCAATCTTTTTATCTTGGACTTCCTGTCTAAGCCAATGCTGATAGACATCGATATATTGTAGCTTAGTGTCAAGCTTTGGTGTATCCTGTCTTAGGAGTCGTATAGTCTGCATATTGTCGCATAGTAGGGTAAAATCGCGTTCTAAATTAAGACCGATTGCCTTAAAGAAACGCTGCCACTAGATAATCTCAACAGCAGCTATAGATAGGGAGAGAAGCTCTGCTTTGGTAGTTAAGCAAGTTACTAATCTTTATAGGGTTACCTTCCAATCGATTAGTCCTCTAAATAGAATAAACAGGTATCCTTAAGAGCTCCATCTAGTCTCTTTATAGTCCGCAAATGCTGCGTTAGATACTCCGTAAAAGGTAACGTCTTCTCCTTTGGGGTTTCTAAAGTAGACGTATACTCCAAATACTTCACCAGAGTATTTAATAGCTGTAGATTTTGTTTTAAGGCAATAGGCAATAGCTTGGTTTAATGCATCAAGGTACTTTTAATTTGGATTAGTAAGAAATTCTGCTAGCTTTAAATGCGTCTTCGTAATATTAGGTCTCCCAAATACAGCAAGGTGCGCAAGAGAACCAACCTATTACTAGTAGGCTAGTGTTCTTTAAGGGTTCGTCTGCTAGTTAGACGGAATTAGTTCTTCAGCAAGAAGTAGTAACTTAGGAAATCTTCCTAGTTGAATATTAAATCAACTGGCTATTTTTTCGATATAGAAGTCTTGGTAGAGCCAGAGCTTTCTACTTACCCAATCTCGTTCAATTCGAATTCCTAGGAACTATTATAGGTCTCCTAGTACACGGATCTCGTATCAATGTAGAAGTTTAGCTTCAAATTCTTTAAGTCTTTAAAGGTCCTTTTTGGCAAATAGAACAGCGATATCGTCTACGTAAAAGAAGACAATAAGTCGTCTATTAATGTAAAGGCAGTTTGTACCTGGGACAGGCTTCAACCCGAATTTGGCCAGTGTATTTGTAAGCTCTTTGTACCAAAGTAGTAGTAAGACCTTTAACCCCTATAGCGCCATAAGTAGCTTTAGAATATATCCATTTTAATCAAAGCCTTCTGGGCAGTAACAGTAGACTGGCTTGTTTAGTCTTGCATTCGTAAATGCATTTATAGCGTCATACTATCAAATCTCCAAATTAAATGCGGCTGCTATAGCCATAAGGGCACGGAATATTTGAGCAGCTAGGATTGCTATATAGGTCTCTTCCTTAGTAATCTATAGGTCTCCACAGACGCATAGTTAAGCTTTTAGCTTTTGTAGGTAGCCGTCGCTGTCGAACTTGTATTTGAAGACCTATTTCAGTGGAAGGATCTGCTCATTATATACTTCTTCTTTTAGTACAGTCTCAAATGTCCCTCGGCGTTTTAGGTCATTATATTCTTTTTCCATAGCCTTTTAAAAGCTGGTAGTTAAAGAGTGCTTTCTTAGCTCTTTTAGGTTCCTTAGTTTAGGAGGAAGATTATCTCTATACAGGGAGGATCTAGTTCGGTTAATATCTTTTACTAGTCCTGTGGCAAAGCCAGCGTAGTAACCAAATAGGGTAGGTATATTAGCTAGTGCTGCTACGTACGCTTGACATTAAATTCGTTTGGAACCTTCTAGTAGGACGAGGTCGGTAGAAGGATTGGCCGAGACCTCATTAGCTTGTGGAGCTGTATTCGACGGTTCTGGCGAACCTAGCTGGGTAGGAATTGCTTCAATTGTATCCAGGATATCGTCTTGAAGTCCTTTTGGTATGGTGTTTGTTTCTAGCAGATCCGGAGATACCGTTCTGCTAGGTGTCGGTAGCTATTCGATGTCCTTTATAGAAAGCTCTACTAAGTCGTTCAATATAGTCGTTTAATCTGCATTTAAGGTAGGTCTATATAAGATAGATTTATCCTTAGATTCGTCCTTATAGAGAGGTTCTAGTAGACTAATTACCTAGATGGTGTCTTCTAATGCTTCCCTGAGTAGGTAATCGATGTTTTGACCCTTAGGGTTATAGAACGAGGTCTTGTTAAACGTGACGTCTCTAGTTTAAATAACTTTGTAAAGGCTTAGAATCCAGATTTAATAGATATTTGTTAAATCATAGCCGACTAGGTGTCCTATTAATGCATAAGGAGCTAGCTTGTCTCCCTTTCTAACTTATTTATTCAGCGTATAGGTCTTGCAACTGTATTCGTGCATATAGGTAAGTGATGGTAGCTTACCGTAGGCGATCTTGTACGGAGTTTTCCACCCTAGTTGTTTATTTAGTGTTCGATTAAGTACATAGCTAGCAGCAAGGAAGGTTTCTGGTCCTAGAGATAGGGGTAAGGATACTTCTAGCTACATAGACCTTAATTATTCTATAAGGGTTCGTCCAGATCGTTCTGCTCCACCATTTTATTCTTTAGTGTATGGTGCTCGGCATTTAAAGGTAATGCCTTTGTCTATACACCACGTATCTAGGGTGTCTTCCGTTTATCTAAATGCTTGTTCGTCATCGCTCCAAAAGAAGATGACGTCTTAGTAGAATCGTGTCTTAATTAAGCGGTAAGTCTTATAAATGGTAGGTAGGACGGTAGCTTTGTCCCTATTCTTAGCGGTATACACAAAGTTAAATTTGGAATACGTGCAATAGAAATGCATAATATATCTATCGCTGTTATACCCTGGTACTCCAAGGTGGATGATATTAAATGCTAGCCGTTTAAATAGTTAAGTGGCTGGAAATTTGTGTTCTTGTCTTTAAGAGATCTGCTATATATACTTTACTAGTAAGCAAACTTCACATTCAATTTTAAGCGGTGCTCGTTTGTTGGTTTCAAATTTGGTCAGCTCTGCGCCAATAACATACTTAGGAAGCTACGAAATAGCATTAGGTCCTATATGGCCGAGAATTTTATGCCATCTTATAGCTGTGGCTCCGATTGGTTTGCGGGCTATACGGCTTGGCTAGTACCTCTTAGAGGTTAAGAATATTAATTAAGTCGAATCTAGGGTACTTGTAGGCTCTCTATACATCAGTGCCCAGTGGCCCCCTAGTCGTTTCGCATAGTAGACTGTTTCGCCAGTTGCTAGACGGTATAGCATATTTCGTCCTAAGTCGAAATGGATGTCGTTATTAGTAGCTCTTAAGAGTGCTATAATATTTGTGAAAAAGGTAGGTGCTAGTGCTATATAGGATAGCTTCATTTTTGACTTCCTAGTAGGTATATCAACAGTAATAGTTACTGTTCCATAAGCTTGAATTTTCACAAAATTTCCACTAGCAATTAGGTAGTCGTCTTCTGCTACTAGGTATAAGAAGGTAAAGTCTTCTTCATTATTGCAGACGTGGGTATCTGCACTAGGGTTAAGTATCTAGGTGTTCTGGAGTTTAAAAGGAATTTAACCAGTACTAAACACGGCAGCATAGCTAGTTGGTTTGGTAGAAGGTGGGGTTTTAGAATTAAAATTAATTATAGATTCTATATTCTGATTATTCTCCTTTACTTCCTATTCTCTTTTTTGGATTTGGTTAACGATGCGTTTAATCTAAGATATAGATAAGATAGCTTTATCTACTTTCTTTTAGATGTCTGCCCTTGGTCTCCATCCTTAAGGGCGCTTGTGCTTAGCAATGTAATAGCAGTTATTAAACCGATGTATAATGCCGCATATGCATTCCTTGTTCCATCTCAAATTTAAATTTAAATTGCTGTTGGAATTGGAATTGCCATTAAAGTCTAAATTGGAATTGTTTTAAAGGGTTGCAAATGCAGAGTTATTAGCAGTCGAGGTAGACAATGCTTGCTGCATACGGTAGTACTCCTTAAATTCCTTAATGAGGTCGATAATAGATGGGGCTTTTTTATCTTTTTGTTCTTTCCTAATTAGGTCTACTTCCAGTGCTCCTACAAAACTAGAAGAGATGGCTTTGATGGCTTGTACAAAATCATAGTAGGGCCTGAATCCCTGTATATCTGGAAGCTCCAATTCCTCTGCCAGCTTATAGACGCTCCTCCAGTTATTTAACCATTTTTCGATGCTCTGCTTTTTGTTGTAGGCTTTAAGAGCCGTGTATTAATTTAGGACGTCGCGCTTTTGACCTAAGGTGGTAGGGGCGAGTATAGTCTTTAACTCTTAAAGGCGTTCGTATACTGTTCCGAGGTCTTTTATAAGAGGGAGGTAGGCTACTGACGTTATGCGGACAATATAATTGCTGATATTGTTTATGGCTTGCTCTTGCTTCTAGTGCACACGGAGGTCGTCCTTGTATTCCGCGTATAGTTAATTATAGGCAATGAGTTGGTTTGGATCTAGCTTGGCTATTAATGTAGCAGTAGGAAGCACGTCTCTTGGTATAGGCCGATTCGGAGGTTCTAGCTTCGGAAGCTTGTCTTTCTTCTTTAATGGGTCGATATACTGCCATACGTTATTTGTTTTAGCAGTATCTTAAATAATAAAGAACTATTGCATTTAATCAGATGGCTTTTCAAGGATAAGGTTAAATTTTGAATGAGGTCCGTCTGTATTGGTTGTCATTTTTAGAATTTAATAGGTCAAGCAGGGTCCTAGGTTAGCGTCTTGGCGAAACCTTATTTTGACGTTTTTTGATTCGTCAGTTCGTTTGTCTATTAGGTACGTTCGTCGGTTAAATACAACCGTCCGTTTGTTTAGTAGGTGAAGAAGCTTAAGACACTTGTAAAGGTGGTAGAAGTAGTGACTTCGTAAATAAGGTAGTAGATTGATTGGTTTAGCAGGTAGTGCAATCCGGACTTATAACTGTAACAGTGCAAGTGTGGGAGAATTGAATGAGCGACTTTTTTGTAAATCTATGGAAATCAGGTGGTATATATACATAAAAGGTGTAGACAATAAGGGGTAATTGATTGAGTTATTTGACCGAGTTAGTGACCGAGTCGGTGAGCGAGTCAATATGCAGGCGAGTCAGATTGGCATTCTGGCGGTGTATGGGTAGTCGGTTACATATTAGCTTCCTTCTTAAGTAGTGCTGTGGCCGTTTGCTTATACCCATCTGTTATACTCTAGAGGTAGGCTGTTTAGACCTTTTAAAGTGGTTTAAGAAGTGCTTTAGAGGGGCCTTTCTTGGTTTCTCCTATGGCCCAAATACTAGATCCATATATTATGGTTGGCCGGATAACTGCTATATATAGTAGGCATAACCTCTAGAAGCATGGGCCCTACGTAGAATTAATAATTTTGGATATTGTAATATACTACGCTTGGCCCTTATAGGCCGCTTATAACGTATATGCACTCTACTAGAGCTTACTATCTACCTATACTTCTAGTACCCTTAGGCCTTAAACTAGTTGGCCCCTAAAGCCTTAGATACGGATTATATACTAAAGATCTATAGATTGGTTGCGTTTTCTTATAAAATAGATTAGCTGGTATTTCTCTAGTAAGAATTAGACTCTATATTATCTTGCCTATTCTATATAGGTATTATAGGCTTTCTCTAGTGTTCTACAGTTCTCTGCGGCTGATGGCCTCCGTATATAATTAGGTTTGTATTATTAATAAAGCCTATCCCCTAGGTCGCCCCTTTTTTAAAGGACTTAAGTAGGTTGCTTACAAAGAAAAGGAAGAGTATGGGTAAGAGGGGTAATCCTTATAGTATTCCTATTATAACTATAATAGAGGGGCTCTAGTATCCACTAAAGACTAGCAACATTTCTTTCTAGCCTATAAACCCTTAAATAAATTATACAATCTATTCTAGGAAGCCCTTTGCCCTAAGAATATATAGGAGGCGCTTATAGGGTATATTATTATAGGCACCACTAATATTTAGGCTAAGTATTAATACTATAAAGTCCCTTTACATTGCCTATGTAGATTTAATGGTGGCGGCAAGTAATGTAAGTACTAATAGTATTAAGCGGTTCTTTCTTACCCCTATTTAACTTTATGGAAGTAGGGCGTATTCCTTAGCCGTATCTACTATATAGTCCGCTATTACTCTTTCTAGGATTTTGCTAAGGGTATTTTCTAAGGCAATAGGGTAGTAGCTTTCTAGGATTAAGTAGTCTGCTTTACCTTCTTTTTATAGGATAACTGTCCTTATAGACCTTCCAAGTCGCGGGTAGTAGCCTATAGCAAAGCATGCTCTAGCTACATCTACAAGCCAAGGTGCTATAAGTAGTCTATAGGTCTTTAAGGCCTTATTTAGTATCCTATCTGGTCCTAGTACTATATTATTTAAAAGGCGGTTAATAGTTCTGGCCATTTCCTCTATTATTATGTCGCTGTTAACCTATAGGCGAGTTACTAGTGTTTCACCCGTAATATTACTAAGGTCTGCTAGAGCCAGTTAGGGGAAGAACCTTTTTATAAGGATCTTTGCCTTCTTATTATTACTATTAGTGGCCTGTAACTTCCCTACTCTTTATAGAGGTGGTAGGCGTGGGTCTTCTGCTAGGCGCCCTACCTTTTTCTTTACCCATTTTGCTATAGCCTAAAGGCCCTTATTATGGGGGAGGCTTAGGTTAAAAGTGTGCTTATTTATAAACTATCTTTAGTTATTCCTTGCTTCTTTTTTTAGGGTATTCTTTAACTGGTTTCTTATGTCTTTATATTATCTCTTATCTTTAGGGTTGTAGCTACTTGTATATTTCCTTCTTACTCATTATTGGCTGGCAATAAGAACCGCGCATTATGCGGACTATGCATATTACGCGTAGGGGCCTAGTTATAAGACCGGGCAGTGTTCTTCTAGCCCATTTTTAATTGCTGCCTAGATCCTTTTAAGTCTTTAATTAATTTCCTTAGGGGTAGCTAATAAGCCTCGCTTGTTTAGTATTAGGTAAATTTCTTCTAGGTCTTAAAGTTATTATTTAACTATACTAAGAAAGCTATCTATCTTAAGTTTTCTTATTGCGTATCTTTTGCTGTTTGGTTACGCCTTAATATCTAGGTCTAGCTATATTTGGATAGGGATATAGTCTAAGGTAAGTACCTATTCTTCTTTAGGGTTGCACCTTTTAAGTCTCTGGTATAGGCCTTTATCTATAAATGTAAGGTCAATTGTACTTCTAGCAGTACCTTATTACTATATAATTGCTCCTAAGAGGGTAGCTAGTTTAAGGCCCCAGATATCTATAGCTCTTAGTAGGCACTCTACCTATTATTTAGTAGCAATATAGATACCCCCTTATTACGGGTAGTAGAGGTTTATATCTCCTAATAGGATAGACTCTATGCCTTCGGTTTCTAGTAAGCTTATTACCAATATAATATTCTCTGTTTATAGGACCCCTTTGACCCTAGGGTTATATACATTAATAATTTATACTAGACCCCTATATAACTGGATTATTATAACTGCAATATCTGGGTTAACTGCCTACTATAACTATAAGGACAGGCTGATAGCCTTACTAATTATAAAGTATACGCATATAGCTGCTTTTGGTTCGTATAGGAGCTAGAATCCTTAGGGGCAGTATATTAATTATATATAGGTGTTATAATACGGTTCTTATATAGTAAGGATATAGTGTTTCTCTAGGTCTAGACTATCTAGTAAGGGCCTTATAAGATGGTGGTTTATATTGCCGCAGTTATACTATATAATGGATAGGTAGCGGACCCCTAGTAAGGGTTCTTTGTCTCTCCTTTATTTCTTACTTCTTCTATTTCTACTTTCTTTAGGATTTTTGGAACTTCTATCTCTTATATTTATACCCTAGTTACTACTTATTTTATATAGAGCTTTCTATTTCCGTATCTTATATTCCTACTAGCGCTTCTATATCTAAATCTGTTATTATCTCCGGTTCTTCCCCTAATCTTACTGGTTAGCTATATGCCCTTTATAAATTGGCTATAAATATTATATTTACCGCGTTAAGTCTAATTCTTAATTGTCCTAGTCTTAAGCTTACTATAGCTATTTATAGGGGCCTTTCTATAGGGCGTTCTTTCCCTTATGTCCCCTATAGCCCTTATATCCCTATTTAGTCTAGTAATATCGCGCGGCGTTACTTCTGGCCTGTTAAGGCTTAAGATAGCTAGCCTAGCCCCCTAGTATTAAAGGTAGGAAACGCTAGAAAGGTACCTATATCCCCCTAGCTTATTACCTGTTGTTTCTATTTATATAACCTAGTATGCAGTTGCTTCTATAGCTATTAAGCCCTTGCCTTCCGTCTCCTATATTTAATACAGTCTTCTCTCTCCTATGCCTTATGTGTGCTTTGGTGGCAGTTTACGCATTTTGTTTGGTCTTAATTTAAGTAGTGTCTTATATTATAAGGGCCTGCATAGTACCCGCAGTATACCTATGCTGCGTATGTGGATTGGGTGTGTCCCTATTATATATAGCAATAGCACCGTTCTAGGCAAAGTCTATAGTTGTAGAGCCTTGTGTTGTATATAAGGCTATTTATAATTATTCCTTTTTAGATAAGGAGTTTTTGTATTCCTAATATAAGTGTGCTAATAATAAGGGAGTTATGCATTTAATTAGTATCTCCCTAGCAAGTCTCTAGCGACCCTTATATCCTTTTATTATTCTTATTATTTGCTTGGTTTACATTTTCCTATTAAAGCTATTAGATTTAGGTAATTTCAAGTCCTAGTATAAGGCGTTCTATTTGTCTTACTATCTCCTGTATAATTACTATATTATCTACCTAGCGTCCCTTTTCTACCCTAAGGCTTAAGGGAACCGCTAGGACTTTAACTAAGTAATCCTTATAGAGTACTTTTATGCTAATACGTTCTCCTAGCCTGTCCCCTACCCTTATGGCTCGTTCCTTTAACTATTAGTCCTTTAAGGTAATTCTAATATCTCCACTCCTAAGGTATTGGACTGCAACAGTATTATAGACCTCTTTATAAATTTCTATAAGGACTTCTATTTCTAACTATCCCCTAAGCCCCTCTACTTTTTCTATATTTGGTTATATTATAATTATATACCCAGTTATTGTCTTAAGGGGGGTAGGTTCCCTATACTATAGAAACACAGCTACAGCGGCCTAGGAGCGGTTCGCTAGTAAAGGGGGTTTTTATTTATTTTTAATTTTATTTAGCCGTTAGAGAATTTAATTAAGGGTTTACTAGAGGGGCACCTAAGGTTTACTAGACTAGCGGGGCCATTCTGCTAGCTATATTAGTTTGTTATAGCTAACAGTTACTTCCCTATAATTCTAGATACTAGACGCGTCTAATAGGCTTTATATTTTGTTAAATGCCTTCTTAATGGAGGTATTTCCGCTTTATAGTATGGTATTCGCCTGTCTTTATTATGGAGGGCTATTACTAGGCGTGGTTCTGGCAGTCACACACGAGTGCGAACTACCGTCGTTCGACATATACCTCCCCTACAATGTATGTATCTTAGGGGGATTCTCTAGGTGTTTTTAGGGATCTTTTAGTTAGCTTTGGTCTTTTAGGCTAGGTGCAGCAAGAGCTCCCATGCGTTCCTTAATTTTATATATAAGCAGCTATATTTAAGCTTTTATTTAAATCAGGGTAATTTATATTATATTAAATCTAAATAGTTATATATATATTTATAGGGCAAATGGTTTTTTAAGTAATAATTTTAGTAGTAGGTTATACGGAACTTTAGTATTTCTTTAACCCAGCTAATTAAGGGGTTGTATTGTTTTAGCTATTTATATCTAAGTATAACTTTATATTACTTTAAGAATGTTATAAATAGGGAGATATACTTAAGGTATTCGCCTATCTACATTTTTACTAGGGCGTAGTATATTATTTCGCTATATATTAAGGGTTTGCTATTAAAGCCTTATAGGCCTTAAGGCTTATTAAGTTTCTTTAAATTTAGGCGTTAAGTTTTTATATAGTTTATATTAACAAAACCTATGCTAGTAGCTCCACTATTTATTAGGATTTATACCTTCTTCTATTTTCTAAGTATTTAAATTTCGCTAAGTATATTAAGGGAGTTATACTATATATTAGCGCTAAAAGAGCCTAGATATTTATACTCTTCCACCTTTTATCCTAAGGCGCGACTTGGCCTTAAAATAATTTATTTTCTAAGTTAACTAATAGTAAGATACTTTATAGCGACCAAATATAATTTATAGAGTGGGTGTAATTTAAGGAATAAGTATAACTTAAGGAATGGGTATAGTTTAAGAAATAGGAGGAACTATAGCAGACCTTTTTAAAGGGGTAAGTTTAGTAGTACTTTTAAATATATCCTTTTTTACCATATCTAAAGCATTCTCTATTTATAGCTTAAGTTCTTTATTTATTAGTTTTTAAGGGTATATAGGATTAAGTAGCATTAAGGTCTATAGGGTTATATATAGGGCCTTTAGGTTTTAGAGACGGATTATATTTTAGGGTATATACCAGTTTTATAGTATTTTAAACGCAAGGTATAGTTAACTTTAGAAAATAAGTCTATTTATTATATTAAAGGTCCTTATTAATTTATTAATATACCATAATAATTTTGAATAGGTTTTTTAGCAGTTTTTTACCTACTAGCTAGGCTCTAATCTTATCTAAAATAGCTTATTAAAGGGTAGTAACTCTAGCGGCTTTATTCCAATCTAGCTTACTAATAAGATCTAAAAATTCTAAAAAGAAGCTAGTAAAGTCTTAATTCCATTATTATAGGTTTTTAAGTTTAGTAACAGCTATATATTCGCGGCTGGTATTATTATATATTTATTCTAGTAGAGAGATAAAGGTTTTAAAATTAACGTAAGTGCTATTATAGAAGAATAGATCTATAGTTTATACAGCGTCCTTACTTAAATAAGATATTCTATAGCTAACCTTGCTAGCCTTAATAGGGTATTAATTATAGTTTATTAAAAGTTTAAGATAGAGCTTAGTTATAAAGAAATATAGGATATTTCAGTTTCTATTAAATATTAGAGGATTAGGGAGCTTTTTAAATTTTATAATATGTTCTGGGTTTGCTATAGGTATAGGTTAAGCTACTATTACTAGTTTAGTGTTTATATTTAACAGGTTAGGTTTAGGTACTATTATTTTAATCTTATTTATAGGTGTTACTATTAGGGTCTATAATATAAATGCCTTAATATTACAGAGTTCTTTATAGAGTGCTTTTATTAATTACTAGTGCTGGACTTCTAGTATAGCCTACTACTAAGCTAAGGCGTCTATAAAGGACTATTATATTATAGTTAACTATTCCCTAACTAGGGTTATAATACTTATAGTTATTAAAAGGGATTTAGGTTTGTTTGCCATTTTAATAATAATTATTTTAACGCAACGTAATATAAGGGCGCGAAGAGGCTTTAGGGAAGATTTAAAAAAAAATATATAAATTCTATCTAAATCTATAGGTATATAGCTCTTGCAGAGTATAAGATATTATATAAAGAAGAGAAAGGAATATAAGAAACTTATAACTAAATATTTAGGGTCTTAGTAGTAGACGTATAGGCATAAGCCTATGTGGATTTTAACAGGTTTCAACCAAATTCCATTATATTAGTGGAATTTGGTGGAATTTAATCGAGTTAGCAGAATTTAGCGGAATTTAATTAACTTTGGCAGAATTTGGTAGAATTTGATTAAAGCGTCGGAATTTATCTATCAAGTATTTTACCAAAATATTCCTACTATAACTGGGCTAGTCCCGTTACAAAAAGCTTATAACCATTTATTGCGATAGTAGTAAGGAGGAAGTTAAATAGCGGTCGCTAGGTCCTTTAAAAGCGCCTATAAGTTAAATAATATAACCTTAGTTAATCCGTAGTATCAACACCCTTTATAAAGTAATTATAGTAATCTATAAGCGTTAGAATCGGTAGCTAAGCTTTAATATTGTTGCCAAAGACCTTACAAGTCTATAAGGCTCCGCTAGAAGTTCTAGCTAGCCATTATTAGAGCCTTATCATCTCTTTAGAAGCTAGTAATATATAACGTCAGCGTTATAGTATTAAGTTTTAGATTTGAATAAACTTACCGTCGCTAATAGTACTTATACATAATATAACCTAAGTATCTTTTTAAGTAAGCTCCATTACCTGGCCGTCCTTTAAGACGTCTATATACAGTTTACCCCATAGAATTTGGTTGTTATAGTATAATTTTAGGTCGATAAGCTTAGAGCTTATATATTCTCTAGGGTAGTGCTTAGTATTATTATCCTTGCCTTCCTACTCCTCCCTTCTTGTTTTTACTATTTAAATAGTCCCTACTACCCCAATTCCTTTCTTTTAAAGCCGCTGTAGTAATCTAACGCTTATAAAAAGGTTATTAAGCCAAACAACGTGCGTATAAGGTGGGTAGAGGCGTACTTTACTTTTAGTGTCTTCCTATAGTAGCAAGTTAAGGATAACCGCTTTAGTTTTTAAAAACTTTTCTAATTTTATAAAGGATATATCTAAATCATATAGGCCTTTATCTAAACCTTTTAAATAGAATAGCTAGTTAAGAACGTAGCCCTAATTAGCTAGTATCCAAATCTTAAAGCCCTTAGGTGTTGGCTTAGTTGGTATATTTATAATCTCGCCCGCGTGGCTGGTAAATTATTTAATTAACTTATTAATAGTAAGGTAGGTTCCTAGCCGGTAGAACTTTTGGTAATAAAGCTAAAGGTACTCACTAAGTTCCTCTATCTGCTTGAATATATTGTGGAAGGGCTCATTATTATCCTCACTTGGTATTGTACAGTAGAAGTAGCGGTTAATTTAGTGCTAGTAGGTGCAACCTATATAATCTTAAACGATGTGAATTGTTCTACTGCTTAGGTCCTTATGCCAGTAGTCCTCTATTGTTAATTTGCTGTGTAGTCCTATATAAATCCAAACTGCTAAGTACGCCAGAAGTTCCTTTCTATGTATTGGTTTTTACGCCCTAGAGGACTCCTTTAGTTATCGCTCTTTTGGAGTTAGATTGAGCTCTATATTACGATTTATATATTCTGCCAGCTGATCTAAGAGCTTATCTGTAAAGAATAGCTTAAATATAGCGTAAGGATTGCCCGCGTTAACTTCTTCTGGTATATTTAGGCGTCTATAGAGGTTGCTATTGTTAATTAGGAGAGGGTTAAAGTTAGGGATAGGTTTAGGCTTTAGAGGATCTCTTTTCTTTATTCTTATCGGCCGTTTAGGATATTGGGTTGATGGAATAAAGTCCTCATTATTAAAAGCTTTATTTTGAACTATAAGTAGTAATATAATATGTATAAAGTTTGCTCTAACTATAGGAGTTTTAGGGTGATAATGTTTTGAAGTTTCTGGTAGAATGCTAACCGCCTATAAATAATACTACCTAATTGGCTAAGCTTTGGCCACTACCTTAGGGTATAAATTATTGGTACAAGGGATAAAATAAATATTAATAATATTATTGTGTTTATTGCTATTAGGGTATTAAAATCCTAAAGGCCTCCTAGTAGGCTCCTAGTAGGACTTTGATTTTCCTAATTATATAAATCGTTTTAAGTACTATTGGGTCCCCGCTATATTCCTAATAGCCTCTATATATACCTTTATATGCTCCTTATGTACCTAAATACTACTTTATTTTTTACCCTTTCTTATATTCTCCTACCTAGGGAGGCACCAGAACGATAGCTAGTAGAGGACTATAACTAGAACTAGATAACTGTCGCTAAAATTAGATAACTGTCCTAGAACTAGACGGCCATTACTAGAACTGGATGACGACCATTTAAACAACTAGCCAGCGAATGTCACAGTACGTGCAGAGGGTCAACGAGGTAACTGTGACTGTGTATCATTGACAAACGATGTCGTGTGAGGATCTATGTACAGGAGACGAGGCAGGTATATATACGTATTGCTCAGGGGTCAGGTCCGTGCTCATGCATACACGTAGCCATAACAACGCGTCAGGTCAGTGCCGTGACAGCGAATACTATAAACGATTTAATTAATTAATTGATTAAATTGAACCAGAGCTTTAATATTGGCTAGTCACTGAATTAAATCAAAGCCTTTTAGGGAGGCACCCTAGATGACTACCGTTTGAATATACTGCCAGCGAACGGCTATAGAGAACGATTCGAATTAATTAGAGCCTTTAATTAGGCTAACTCCGCCAAATTAAACTAGACACTAATGTAGGCAGGTAGGTAGATAGGCAGGTAGGCAGGTAGGTAGATAGATAGGTAGGCAGATAGGTAGGTAGGTAGATAGGTAGGAAAGGACCGTTACTAAAACTAGATAACCGTCGCTAAAGCTAGATAATAATTGTTTAAACGACCAGCTAGCGAATACTATAATTAATTAAATTAATTAATTAAATTGAACTAGAGCCTTAATATTATCCTATTACCGAATTAAATCGAATTAAGGCCTCTTAGGGAGGTACCCTAAACAACTACTGTTTAAACGTACAGCTAGCGAACGCCTAGAGAGAACGATTTGAATTAATATAATTAATTGTAATTAAATTAAGCAGAGCCTTTAATCGGGCCGACCTCTCCCCTAAATTATAGATATAGACGGGTAGGTATAGATAAGTAGGTATAATAGGTAGGCAAAGACAGGTAGGTACGAATAAGTAGGACGGTTAGATAGGTAGGATAGGTAAAACAGGCAGGATAGGTAGGATAGGCATTAGGCCTATTTAGGAAATCAGTATATAGCTAGCGAATTATTATGAACGCCGCTAATTGACAATTTAGAGCCTCTGCAAGAGATATTTATTATAGCTACTATTAATTTTAAAATTTAAAATTTAAAATTTGAATTTTATTATTTTATAATTATAAATATTGCAGCTATAGGAAATATTATATAAAATATATAAAATGTACGAAATGTATAAAACGTATAAAACGTATAAAATGTGCTAATGTTGCTAATATTGCCAATATGGCCCTGGGCTAGCGTAAAGAAGTATATATAAGCAGATCAGCGGATCTAGCTAAAATGACCTAGGGCTAGCCCCTACCACTCTTCTATTTTCCTAATATACAGACTAGTTTAGCTAAAAGTATATAGGCTACTTGCCTAGAAGGTAAACTATAAGCTAGATTATAGGGGGGAACTCCTTATAAACAAAAAACTTAAATAGCTACTAGATAGCCTTAGAGGGGCTAATATAATAGCCCTATAAATAGTAGTAAGTCTTTGATTAACATCTAATACAGATCCTATCTAGGCCCACGCAGACTACTCCGTACACAAGGGAAACTTATAAATTAACAAGAAGAAAACCCTCGTTAATATAGGGGACGGAAAAACCCTATAAGCCACCTTAGTAGGATGAAAAACCCCTGCTTTGCCATGTCCGTCCGTAGCAGCGGCCCTGCGGGCCTCCAGCTACGTCCTGTCCTCCTTAGATGTTCGAACTCCTTAGGAACCACTGCTTTCTTCCTTAGCTTATCCAAAACTAGGGTTTACTACGTCCTAGCTAGGCCTTGCCAATTAATTGCCATATGCCTTGTGTTCCATATCTTAACCATCCCCTATATACTATCTCTTATAGACCATTACTAATACGCCTTACCTCCCCCCCCCCCTAGAGCCATTAAAGGCGTAAGGGGGATTTATCTGTTTTAACTACCGTAATACTAACAGCGGGATATATTATATTGTGTTTGTGAGGGCGCAAAGAGGCTTTGGGGAAGATTCGAAGGAACAATATAAATTCTATCTAAATCTAAGGGTATATAGTTCTTGCAGAGTATAAGACGTTGCGTAAAGAAGAGAAAGGAATATAGGAAACTTATAACTAAATATTCATAGTCTTGGCAGTAGACGCGTGGGCACGAGCCTACGCGGATTTTAACAGGTTTCAACCAAATTCTATTATATTAGTGGAATTTAGTGGAGACTAGTGGAAATTAATCAAGTTAGCGGAATTTGGCAGAATTTAATTAACTTAGCAGAATTTAGCAGAATTTAATTAAAGCATTAGAATTTATCTGTTAAGTGTTTTACTAAGATATTCCTACTATAACTAGGCTAGTCCTATTACAGTACCCCCCCCCCCCTTTTAGCTAAAGGTCCAAAATAATTTAATTTAGTTAAGAATTTATAACTTATCGCCTTATAAGCGTTATAATGTGGTTTAAGTTCTTTTTAATTTTAAGTTTCCTACTATTATATTTTGTGTCTTTATGTTAGGTAGAAGTTATTTACCTTTATATTATATCCATCTAGCTAAAGCAGGCCGCGAAAAATAGTCTTTATAGAATTCTTTTACTAGGGAAGGCGCGTCGGCCTTAACCTATTTATAGGTTTCCTAGGTTTGTATTTTATATCCTTCCTACTTAATAAGAAGTTTAAATTATTTAAATCGTGTTTCCCATTACATATTATTAATTAAGTTAATAAAGTATAAACCGTTGCCATTATTAACAGTTATAGGAGGTAGCGGCGGAATTTTATAAGTTATAGGATTGTCTTTTAAAGGTTATAGCAAGCTTGCATAAAACACTAGGTGTATTTTCATTTCAGTTAACAGTTTAAGCTTATAGGCGTATAGGCTCAGTTTCTTTTTAATTTAGTATAGGCCCGCGAACTTCTAATTAAGTTTCTTTAAAGGCCATTAAGTCTTTAGGTTTCGTGTACTTAGGTAAGCCATATTACTTTCCTTAAAGTCCTATGCGGGAGCTTGTCCTTTGTTTGCATACTATTCCTATAACATTTAAGCGTACGTTAACTTACTTTATAATAGTTCCGTTAACTACTTTATTTAATTAGCAAAGTTATATACGTTAATTAACTAGATCTGTTTAATTATAGGTCCTATTATATTAATATTAGGTTATAGCTTAAATCTAAGTTAAGGGTTTTATCCGTAGGTTGCGTAGAACGGTGTTATATCTATTAATATATTTATTGTATTATTTGTAGTAAACTCAGCTAAAGGTAGCTATTTTTCCCAGTTATCTTATAGGTAGAAGCAGTATATTTATAAGTATTATTCTATAATCGCGTTCGCAATTTCTATTTAACTATCTATCTCTGGATAAAATATAGTTAAGAGTCGTATTTAAATACTTAATTATTTATATAGAGCTTGCTAGAAGTCTAAAACGAACTAGCTTCCGTGGTTGGATATTATTATATTAGGAAGCCCGTGTAGCTTAAAGACGTACTTAACAAAACATTTGGCTACTAATATTATATTAATTAAGTCCATAGGAATTATATATCGCATTTTTATAAAATAGTTAACTACTACTATAATATTTATAAACCTATTACTACTAGGCAAGTTAACTATAAAGTTAATTAAGATATCGCGCTATCTTTACATTAGGATTGGTAGCGGTTAAAGTACTCCTTACTTCTTTATATAAGAGGTTTTTCCACGTACGTATATCCTGCATACTTAAACGTATTTCTGTACATAGTCATGCATCGTAGGCCAGTAATATGCTCATTAAACAATCTTATAGGTCTTTATATAGCCAGGATGTCCTACTATAGAGGAGTTGTATACAAATTTAAGTATCTTAAATTATAAAGGTTTGGAACTCGGAACTACTATCTTCTATTAATAGTATAATTAATTGTTTTGAATTTTGCATTTAGCGAGTGTGATATTCTTATACTATTATTTTCTAGTTTAAATCGCCTTTATTATATCTACTATCTATATGTTATTCTTATATTTGTATTTTATTAGCTTATTAATTTCTATTTCCTATTTATTAACTTCTAATTTATTCCTATTAAGTTCCATATCTAGAAATATAGGATGTAGTTTTTTAAAACGTTTAGGGGGCAGTAAGATCTATAATTAATTTATAATCTGTTTATCTAAGGCGTTTACAGGTAAGTCCTGTAATTATTATATTAATACGTTAGGCTTTTAATTAAGTTTGCCCAGTTAATATATAATCTTAAAGTTAAATTATAAGAGGTATTTAGCCTAACGAATTTGGCGCTGTATTAATTATTTTATAGTTATAAAGTATTACAGGTTCTTATAGTCCGTTAACACATATATTAGAAACAATAATCCTTCTAGCTTAGGACGCCATTGTTTAAAGCATCTAATAATTGTAAGCAGTTCCTTATTATATATCTTATAGTTTAATTTAGCAGGGGCGAGTTTCTAGGAGAAAAAGGCTACTGGATATAGTTCGCCATTCTTATTGTATTGCAATAACACTCCCCCTAGCGCATGATCTAATGAGTCCGTTTTAATAATATATTTAAGGTTAAAGTAAGCGAGGATTAGAGTAGTTATAAAGCGATATTTTAAGTTATTAAAAGCTCGTTCATATCTAGCGGTTTATTTAAATTTTATGTTTTTCTTTATTAGGTTTACTAACGGCTAAGCAACTTCTAAGAAGTGGTTAATAAATTATTAATAGAAATTTGCGAATTCTAGAAATTCTTAAATATCCTATACGTTGCTAGGTCTTTCCTAGTTTATAATCGCAGCGACTTTCTTAGGGTCCATTTTAATTCCGTTATGGGATATAATTAAGCCTAAATATATAACCTCGGACGCGTGGAACTTGTATTTCTTAATATTGCATTATAAGCCCGCGTTTTATAAGCGTTTAAGGACCATTCTAATATATTTTTAATATTTAGAAAGCGAGGACAAGTAGATTAAGATATTATTAATATACACCGTAACAAATATATTAAGGAATTTATAAAGCGTATTGTTAACGTATTACTAAAATGTATTAGGACCGTTCTTTATGCTAAATGGCATTACTAGGTATTTAAAGAGTCCCTATTATATATAAAAGGCTGTATACTTCTTATCTCCCTTACGTATACAAATTTTATTAAAGGCAGCAATTATGTTAAGCTTTGTAAAGTACTATACCTTCGCTAATTAGTTAAGCGTCTCTTAAATTAAGGGAATCGGATATTGGTTTTAAATTATAATTACGTTTAGAGCTTAATAATTAATATAGAATCTTAAGCCTCCTCCTAGCTTTTTAATAAATAGTATAGGTAAGGCGAATAGAGATTAACTAGGGCGAATAAATTCTTTTTCCAGATACTTATTAAGGTATTATTGCATTATAAGCAGTTCTTCTTATAACATACCGTATAGCGGACCAAACTTTAGTGTTATACTAGGCTTAAGTTCTATTTTAAAATTGTACTTCTCTTAGTGCGGGGCTAGTTGGTCTATAAATTGTTTTTTAAACTTGTTAATTGGGTTGTAGTACTCTTTAGGTATAAAAGGTTAAGGATTAAAATACTATTTCAGTTCTAGTGCTTTCTTAATGTCTTCTATAGTTATAGCAAAGATTTTATAATCTCGTCTTTTTACTAACAAGATAAAAGGCGCGGCCTATATTATATAGATTTTAAGAGGGTTTAACGTAATATCTTCGCATTCTTTACTATAATTAGTAGTTATAGATTTATTATATTAGCTTAAGGTTTATAGCAAGGGTAATTTATATTATATTAAATTTAAATAGTTGTATATATATTTGTAGGGCAAATGGTTTTTCAAGCAATAACTTTAGTAGTAGGTTGTATAGAACTTTAGTATTTCTTTAACCTAGCTAATTAAAGGGTTATGTTATTTTAGCTATCTATATCTAAGTATTATCTTATAGTGCTTTAAGGGTGTTATAAATAGGGAAATGTATTTAAGGTGTTTACCTATCCGCAATTTTATAAGAGCGTAATGCGTTATTTCGCTATATATTAAGGGTTTGCCATTAAAGCCTTATAGGCCTTAGGGCTCGTCGAGTTTCTTTAAATTTAGGCGTTAAGTTTTCGCGTAGTTTGTATTAATAAAACCCATGCTAGTAGCTCTGCTGTCTATAAGGATTTATACTTCCTTCCATTTTCCAAGTATTTAAATTTCGCTAAGTATATTAAGGGAGTTATATTGTGTATTAGCGCTAGAAGAGCCTAAACACTTATACTCTTCCACTTTTTATCCTAAGGCGCGACTTGGCCCTAGGATAATTCGTTTTCTAAGTTAACTAAAGGTAAGGTGCTTCGTAACGTCTAAGTATAATTTATAGCGCGGGTACAATTTAAGGAACGAGTACGGCTTAAAGAATAGGTATGATTTGAGAATTAGGTACAACTTAAGGATTAGAAGGAACTACAGCGGACTTTTTTAAAAGGGTAAGTTCGGTAATATTTTTAAATATATCCTTTTTTACCACATCCAAAACATTCTCTATTTGTGGCTTGTATTCTTTATTTGTCAGTTCCCAAGGGTGTATAGGATTAGGTGGCATTAAGGTCCATAGGGTTATATATAGGGCTTTTAGGTCTCAGAGAAGGATTGCGCCTTAAAGCATATACCGGTTTTAAGGAGTTTTAAACGCAAGGTATAGTTAACTTTAGAGAATAAGTCTATTTATTATATTAAAGGTTTTTATTAATTTATTAACATATTATAGCAAATTTAGACAGGTTTTTTTAGCAGTTCTCTATCTACTAACTGGGCTCTAATCTTATCTAAAATAGCTTATTAAAGGGCAGCGGCTTTAGCGGCTTTATTTTAATCTAGTTCGCTAATAAGGCCTAAAAATTCTAAAAAGAAGCTAGTAAAGTCTTAGTTCCATTATTATAGGTTTTTAAGTTTAGTAATAGCTGTGTGTTTACGGCTGGCGTTATTATACATTCGTTCTAGTAGAGAGATAAAGGTTTCAAAATTAACAAAAGTGCTATTGCGGAAGAATGGATCTATAGTTTATATAGCGTTTTTACTTAAATAAGACATTCTATAGCTAACCTTGCTAGCCTTAGTAGGGTATTAATTATAGTTTATTAAGAGTTTAAGACAGAGCTTGGTTACAAAGGGATATAGGTTATTTTAGTTTCTATTAAACATTAGAGGATTAAGGAGCTTTTTAGATTTTATAGTAGGTACTAGGTTCGCTATAGGTATAGGTTAAGCTACTGTTACTAGTTTAGTGTTCAGATTTAACACATTAGGTTTAGGTACCATTATTTTAATTTTGTTTATAGGTGTTACTGTTAGGGTCTATAACGTAAATGCCTTAACATTGTGGAGTTCTTTGCGGAGTACTTCTATTAATTGCTAGTACTGGGCTTCTAGTACAGCCCGCTACTAAGCTAAGGCGTCCATAAAGGACTGTTGTATTATAGTTAACTGTTCCCTGACTAGGGTTATAATACTCATGGTTATTAAAAGGGATTTGGGTTTGTTTACCATTTTAATAATAGTTATTTTAACGCAACGTAATATAAGAGCGCGAAGAGGCTTTAGGGAAGATTTAAAGGAATAATATAAATTCTATCTAAATCTAAGGGTATATAGTTCTTGTAGAGTATAAGACGTTATATAAAGAAGAGAAAGGAATATAGGAAACTTATAACTAAATATTTATAGTCTTGGCAGTAGACGCGTGGGCATAAGCCTATGCGGATTTTGACAGGTTTTGACCAAATTCCATTACATTAGTGGAATTTAGTGGAGACTGGTGGAAATTAATTAAGTTGGCGGAATTTAGCAGAATTCGATTAACTTGGTAGAATTTAGCAGAATTTAATTAAAGCGTTGGAATTTATCTGTTGAGTGTTTTACCGAGACATTCCTACTGTAACTGGGCTAGTCCCGTTATAGTGTTTTAGGTATCTTTTATGCCTAGGCCCCAGCTAGGCCCTTTCTAAGGGTCACTACTCCGTTAAAAGGAGACAAGGAGAACCGTAGGTTGCAATCCAGGCTGCTAAGTATTTAGTAGAAAAGACGGCGAGTAACCGCATACTCTGCGGGCAATCGCCCTAGGGATTAGAAGGGGCCGTATATTTACTTATTTATTCGTTCGTTCGCGTTTGCTTATTTGTTAATATAAGGTTGTTAATGCTTTTAACTGGGGGTCGGGGGATGTTATTGAATACTATACATCTATGTTGGATTGTATAGGTGTCCTGGATAAAACAGTGTAGTAGTCGTCGTACTATAGAGGGCCAATAGTAGTGGTTTTCAAGATCTCACCATCCGAAAACCTTTTACCACCGCCCTTAACGCCTACAACCACCACCAGGTCCTGTCCGCACGCTATGCGACGTCTCTGCGTTGGCTCTGGATCTGAACTTCGAAGACTAAGTTCGTAGCCGTCACCACGTATAGGTGCAGAGTCCGATTTCGACGGCCTAGCCCTATAAATACTAGCTTACCTTATTGCCGTCTATAAGTTATAAACTGGTATAGTCGTTTACCTTATATATATGCTTATAGATATACTTAACGGAATTTATAGAAGCGTAAATCTTAACATTTATATAGGTATAGTACTTTACAGTTAAATACGGACTATATAGAATAATCTAGCGGTTATCTATTTTAAATATAGCTCTAAAAGGCCCTAGTAAGCGGACAGACTACGTCCGCTAATTATTATAACGGTAGTATTCTAAATAGCCTTCCTTATATATAATAGTAGTAGAGTTAAAAGGCTTAGGGTACCGCTTTAAGTAGGTTAGTAAAAGGCCTAGCTCTAGTAAAACTATATAAGGAGCTCGCGTATTCTAGAAGCCGTAAGGGCCATAAACCATTATTAACTTTACAATCTTAGTAAGACGACTAGTAGAATTGTCCTCCGGCTACAGAAGCTCCGCGGATATAAAATAGTTAATAACAGCTAGGTCTAGCAGCTTATTATAGTTATACGGATATAGAAAGAGTAGTAGGTATATATAGGGCAGGCCCCATCTCTAGTACTTAATAGTTTAGACACAGCCGCGGTACCGGCTAAAGATCTACTTCCGTTCTATGTCGTGTAGAAGGTGGGTAACTTTTATATAAAAGACGCGTATAACTAGATTAGGCGTATCTATAATAGTCTACCTAGGTAATAGCTTGTGGGTAATCTTGTCCTATCTAGGGTTAGCAGTAAACATAATAAATATACTTAGACAGCCGTATTTATAGGTAATAGCTATTAAATTCTAATATCACTACCTAATAAAGCGAGCTCCGCTAAGGAAACTTAATAAAAGGACTATACGGTGGCCTAATAAGGTAGGGTCTGGATTATAGCGGGTAAAAGCATCTATAACGCTATTATACAACTCCACACGGAGGGTTATTTAGTTAAAGCGGATCTAGGTAAGCTTATTCTAATTATATAGCGCCTATACATCCATAATATACTACTGAAATAGCTAGTAGTAGGCAAAAGGGACTAAATTAGAGTTATTATAGATGTATAGATAAAACTAAAAGTACGCCTACTACGTTAAACGGTCTCGCTAGCGGGCTTAATTAGAGTTATATAGCTAGAGACCCTAGTGCTAGCTAGTATTACTACAAGAAAAGAGTAGCACGTGGTAAAGCGGCATATATACGGCATGCGTTAAGTTAATACGGCAGTATCGCGGCTGCTTATTAGGCGCGTAACGCTCTATAAGCATAATATTATAGAAGCTAGCATTACCGTACTCGTCTAATATAATAACGGCTACCTTATCGCTTATTAGAAGGTTTTTATAGCGCTAATTAGTACTAGCCTCTAAGATAAGCTATATCTATAGGTTTAAGATAATCCGTAATAGGGTTATTACGGGCTAAGCCTAAAGCCATTCCCTTACGGTTTAATAGAGGGTAATAAAAGGGTTCCATACTTTAGATAGCATAGTAGTAAGGCACTATAGAATAGTTATATCTAGTTAGGTATTAAAATAGGCCTATAGCTAAACATCTATAGTATAACTAGGGTTATAAAAGTATAGCTAGGCATATTGTAGAGTAATATTAGTAGGAGGCTCTAGTGGGCCCTATAGATAGTAAAGCTTACTATATATTTAGAAGTAATTTAGGCCGCCCTAGGCTATACCACGGTTAGTAACGGTATAGTTTATAAATATAAAAGCTAATGCTGTATTATATACACGGAGCCACTCCCTAAACTACCTAGTAGAAGTACTACAGGACTCTAAAAGGTTGTGTAGATATTTTAGCGGAGGCTAGAATAGAGAAAGGTTTATATTACCATACTTATAGCAGGCTTTAAACCGTGGATTACTGGGCTTTAATGCATTAATACGTTTATTAATCTAATATAGGGCCGCGTAGAAATTATAGGTAACGCTTATAGAACCAAGATCTAGTTACTCTATAATAGGGCGGACTATAGTAGGACCACAATCTAGCTGCTCCACAATAGGGCGGACTGTAGTAATAGGCCCAGTATCCAACTAGCCCGTAATAGGGTGGACTATAGTGGGTCGCGGCTAAATTAATATAGGGAGTTACGGCTGGATTGATATAGGGGGTCGCGGCTAGATTAATACGGGCGGTATAAGGGGAAAAGCAGCGGCGGAAGCAGCGGCGGAAGTAGTAGCGGCTATAGTTTAGTTTACAGGCTGCGGAAGGTCCGTTAAAGATTATTAAGACCGCCTATTTCTTTTATCCTATATATATAGAGTTAGAAAGATAGTAAGTTAAAAAAGAGTAAATAAAGAATTAACCCTATAAGGTTTATAGGTCTTATACGGAGCTCCATGACGGTTCGTTATAAAGTTAGTAGAAGAGCGATACTAATTATAGGTAGTACAAAACATACAATCAGAAGGCATTTAGGCAGTAAATAGGGAGTAGCAACTAGGGTAAAAGGTAGAGGGCAGTAAGAAGTAGAAAAGAGGTCACAAGGTTAGAAATTTAATATTTATAGAGCTCTATATAGAGCTCCATACACCTCCCGTATGTTAGCGACTCAGTCAATCGAGGCACGAGCACGGCATGAGGGACGCGCAAGCCTATACAATTGGTAGTCTATAAACAAGGATCCAAAGCTAGAGAAAGGAAGGAGAAGAATAGCAGCGCCGTTTGATATTTTATGCGGTCCTTAAGTTACGTGACTCGCGTCTACCATAATCCACATCTGCCAAGATCCACCGTTTTCTACTAGCACCGTAACATTACCCCCCCCTCCGAAAAAGCCTGCCCTCAGGCTTTGTATGTCTATATTATATCCATGGGGTATTCTTGTCTTTATACTCAATAGGCAGCCTATTGTCTTCGCTATACCAGCACTCTATCTACTTGTTGAGGTACTTTGGGGGTCTAGGTTTGTTAGGGTATTAGTTATAAAATTCTTTAAGTCTCTAGGGGCAGCCTATAAAGTTCCAGGCGGGGTACTAGGTTAGGTCTAGATTGTAGCCTTTCCATTAGATATGGTATTGTAGCATTCCTTATACTAGTTTATAGGCTAGTATTTTATTAACTTCCCATTTATCATCGCTATTAACTTAAATTAGCAGGGGAGGCTTATTCTTTTGTCTAGGTAGTGGGTTATTTGCAGCCTTCCATAGCTTATCTAGCGAAAAGATAGGATAGACTTTAATTAAGTCTAGGAGCTTAACCTTGTATAAGTTGCCTTCTTTATTAAGGATCTTATATAGTCCTGCTATTTTATAGTCTAGCTTATAGCTAGGCTGTTCTGTCTTCTAGTTCTTTGTTGTAACCTAGACCCTATTATCTATAGTAAAGTCAGGCTCGCGCCTGTGCTTGTTTGCCTACTATTCTATTAATCTTTGGGCCTTTTCTAGATTTGTATAGGCTACTATCCAAGCTTCTTCTAAGCGTTTGGCATATTGCTGGGCTTCCTTATAAGACAGTTTTTCGCGTACGGTTTGTGGCCCCTCTGGTCTTTTCCAGTTAAAGCTTATATAGGGTAAGTATCCCATTTCTAGCTAAATAGGTGCAAATCCCGTAGAGTTATAGGGTAGGGTTGCCTGGGTATAGTTTATTAGGGGTAGTAGTTCGCCCTAGTTGTCCTAAAAGTGGTTAATAAAGGGCCGGAGCCTCTAGTTTAAGTATTAATTTATAATCTCTGTCTAACCGTCTATCTAGGGGTGGTATGCTATAGAAAGCTTTAGCTTAATGCTAAGAATCCAAGTAAACTTATTCTAGAAGGCTAATATAAACTGCGGCCTGTAATTGGATATAATAGTATCTAATAGTCCGTAAATTCGGTAGATATAATGGATATATAGTTAGGCTACCTCCTTAGCATTAATATCCTTATGATAGGGGATTGAGAACGGGCGCTTACTAAAGCGGTTAATTAGGATTATTACTATATTATATCCGTTACGGTCTGTAGGCAGCTCGTAAAAGTCTATAGAGATATGCTGCTAGGGGCGTTCTAATATTGGGAGTGGCTTTAATAGTCCTGGGGTTTTATCCTATGGAATTATAGATCTATAGCAGTTGTTATAGTTCCGTATATAGCGGTTGATATCCATAACTATTCTGGGCTAGTAGTAACGGTTACTAATAATCTTATAGGTTTTATTCTTTCTAGGGTAGGCCATAGAGACCTAGGTATATGCTTTGGCAATAAGCCGGGTCTATAAATTCTATTTCTCTATTACTACTAGCCATTCCTAATGCTTAAGCAGTCCGTTTTTAAGGGACTATAGGCTAGTAGCATTCTTTACCTTTTCGCGGTACTTCTATAGAGAAGGGGCCGTACGGTTTGCCTATAGTAGTTTATTAATAAGGTTAAGTTCTATAGAGTTAACGGGATATATTTTAGCATCTAAAGGGTCCGTATTTAGCTCTACCTATATTTGGGGGTTAAGGTGCTCTGGTTATAGTAGTATCTAGGTCTGTAATAAGGTCTTTGCAGCTGCCTAGTTACCTAGGTCCTGTTTACGCCTTATAAGAGTATCCGCACGGTTTATAGCGCCTGGTCTATATATAATTAAGAAGTTAAACTAAGATAGGATATCCGCCTAGTGTGCCTGCCGGGCCGTAAGGGCCTTAGTTATTATAAAGTATTCTAGGGCTTTATAATCCGAAACCACCTTAATAGGCTTAGGGGTCCCCTCTAGCTATATACGCCATTGCTAAAAGCTAGAGATAATAGCCAGCATTTTTTTATTATGGATGTGGTAGTTTAGCTTAGCATCTATTATAGTCTTCAAATAGTATATAATAGGGTGCCATTCTCCGTTCGGTTGCTTTTGGGAGAAAACGCCGGCTATTATGCCGTCTAAGGCATTAGTTTCTAGCATTAAGGGCCGTTCTGGGTTAAAGTGGGTAAGTAGGGGAGTTAATACTAGCCGTTTTTTAAGCTTATTAAAGGCCTGCATATATACGGCGTCAAAGTGGAATAGCTGGTCTTTCCTAGTAAGGCGGTTAAGAGGCTAGGCAATCCTGCTGTAGTTCTTAATAAAGCGTTAGTAGAAGTTATAGAAACCTAGAAATAATTGCACCCCTTTTATAGTCTGTGGGGGTGTCCACTGGTTAATTATAGCTGTTTTCTCTAGGTCGGCCTTAATTCCGTCCATACTAATAATAAAACTTAGGTACTTTATATGCTTAACACTAAATTCTAATTTCCTGATATTGGCCTGGAGACCAGCCTTGCGGAGCTATTATAGGACTTTATAGATATACTTCTTATATTCTAACTCATTCTTAGAGTAGATTATAATGTTATCTAGGTAGGCCGTATAGAAGTTATTAAGGTAGTTAAAGAGTATATTATTTATATATCACTGGTATGTAGCTAGTTCGTTAGTCAGTCTAAAAGGAAGTACTTTGTATTTATATATTCCATAACGGGTCTAAAATGTAGTAAGATCTTCTAATTTAGGGTCTATTCTAATCTAGTAAAAGGCCTGACGGATATTAAGCTTAGTAAAGATCTTAGCTCTACTTATTTAGGTTAAAGTCTTATTAAGTAAGGGTAGTGGGTAGCGGTCCTTGCGGGTTATGTTATTTAGTTTATAGTAGTTAATGCAGAAACAAAGTCCTCTATTTGGCTTTTTGGTAAAGAGAATAGGTAAGTTAAAAGGGGCTTAACTAGGTTTAATAAAGCCCTTATTTAGGTTATTAATAAGGTACTGCTTTATAGCCTATAATTCGGCAGTAGACTGCTGACAAAGGGGGCTATAGCTAAGTATGTCTTTCTTATCTAGCTTAATCTTAATCTTATAGTTGTATAGTTGGTAAGGCGGGAGTATATTTAATACTACCTTAGAGAATACGTCCTTAAATTTCTAGTATTAATAGGGTAGTTTCTGTTCTACTAGCTCTTTATTTATAAGCTCGTCTTCCTATTCGCTAAGCTTATTTTCCTTTTCCTTAATTATTTAATTAATTTCATATAAGCTAGTAGTAAAGGTAATAGTATTAGGTTAAACTAAGTTCTAATAGAATCCTATAGCGCCAATACAGTAGATATTAACTAGTGGGAGGCCTGTAGGTTTCTTTACAGACTATTATTAGGCCGTATTTTGCGGCCTAGGGTTTATGATCTTTTTTAGCTCCTATTCTATCTTCTATAAGTTATCCATCTAGTCTATATATTTAGTATAGCATCTAATACTCCTTGCTATTCTTTGTGGCTATATAGGGCCTAAGTTCCCTATAGGGAGCTCTACTAGCTTTTTACTAACTTTTTTAATCTCTAGTGCGGGTGGCGTAATATAGGTAGTTTAGGGGCGGCGTAGTATATGGATCCATTATGGGTTAAGCTATATGTTCTTTTTAAAAGCCTAGTCCCTACGCATAGCATCGGCCTAGTAAACGGTGTCTATCTATAGCCGTATAAGGTTTTCTATTATAATGCTGATTTCCTTTATAAAAGAGGGTGTTGGGGGTAGGGTTTTAGGCTAGATAAGCCGTCTACCCTATACGTTAAGCTATAAGCCTAGATAGGCTAGCCATTTTCTTCCTAAGATTATATTATGGCTTTCTAGGTCCGTAATAATAAAGGGGATATTATACTACCTTTATCCGTCTACACGGAGGTAAATCCGCAAGATAGTTGTAATGGGTAGTCCTATCCATCCATTATACCCATAAATAGGAATTAGTTTAGGCAGTTCTTTAAGGGGTGCATTTAAAAAGTTAGCTAGCTTTACAGTACACTAGGTATCTATTAAGGTAAAGGCATTTACTCTAGAGTTAGCTAAAGCAAAGGTTAAAACTTAATATCCATTACAGAATAAGGTATAAGGGATAGTGCAGCTTCTTCTACTAACTAGCCAATCTAGATTAATATATAATATATCAATCCCTTTTAACCCTAGAGAGAAGTCTTTCTTTAGGGTTCTTCTTTTTCTAACTTTGTACTATTCTCCTAAATTAATAGAACCTCGCCCGTTTTTGCTTTTGTCTGGTAATTCTTTATAAAGTGGTCTTTCTGGCTATATAAAAAGCAAGCTCCTTAATTACTAAGGGCCTGTTTATAGGGGTTGTTATATATAGGCCAAGTATACGCTGGACCTGTAGTAGGACTAGCTATACAGCTAGCTGCTAAATTAATGGCGGGCTGTATAGCTAGTGCTATAGGAGTTACAGATTATACTAGAGTATTATAGGCTGTTTATAAAGTGCTTATAGTCTAGTTTAGAAAGTTTCTAGCTTTATACCGCTTAGATTATGCCTTAATTTAACAGAGGCCTTAGTTAATAGCTAGGCAGTAGTCTATAAGTACCTTTAGCGTCTATATAGTAGTAAAAACTAGCAGTACGGCGCGCTATAGGTCTAGGGTAAGCTTGTTAAAGAGGTTTAGTATTAGGTCTTTATAGGGAATTTAGGCTTAGCTGGCTAGGTACAGAAAGCGGGTTTAAAAGGCTAAAAAGGTCTCCATTATCTTTATATTAAGAGCTTTATAATTAAGGCGGGTGTTCTATATCTTAAAGGGGTCCTTATAAATGGAAGACAGGTAGTTAACTATCTCTTTTTTAGAGAGGAAGGGGTCTGCTAAGTCCTAGGCGTATTGTGGACGTAGATGCGTCTATATGTCCCCACTAGTATGGCCAAAGACGTAAGCCATTTTAGCTTAGGTAGTAGGGAAGTGGTCCGTATTGACTTTAAGCTTGTCTTGCAGTTAAAGCTTTTAATTGTTAAATGTAGGGTCAGTTCCATCTATAAGCAATAGGGGGTCCGCAACCTTCGCGGACTGCAACAATACTAATACTGTATATTAGGCTAGGGTTTTAAGGACTATAGCAAGTCTCTAGATATCTAATAACTCCTTACTAGGTATAGGGGTGTCTCTAGTTTTAAATAGCTCTTAAAGCTATTTAATTTTGGTATTAGCTGCTATAAGCTCTTCCTAGGGGGTTAAAACGGCAACTGTTTTACTATTAGAGGTATTTGCGGCTCCTATAGCGGCTTTACCAGCTGCTGTATTTCTTAGTATGGTGGTAGGAGTATTAGGTAATTTCTAGTATTTATTTATTTTCTAGGGGTTCTAGTCCGTGTGTGTCCTATTCTTAGGTTTCGCGTTCTATTTGTGTTTTTTTGGTTCTTAGGGGTCTGTCCTGTCCTTATGGTCCTGGTGATGTCCTTAGGGTCCTATTCTGTGTCCTTTATAGATATATTTGAGTTCCTTCTTAGGAAAAAAGAGTAGTTAAGCTTTAGATAATATTAGCGACTTAATTAATTAAGGTATAAGTATGGCATGAGGGACGCGCAAGCCTATACAATTAGTAGTCTATAAACGAGGATCTAAAGCTAGAGAAAGGAAGGAGAAGAATAGCAGCGCCGCTTGATATTTTATGCGGTCCTTGAGTTACGTAACTCGCGTCTACTATAATCCACGTCTGCCAAGATCCACCGTTTTTCACCAGCGCTGTAACACCGTAAAGTTTTCTCTACAGAGCTTTAAAGCTTTATATTAGTATAATATTACCTAACCTTGGGATATTTAGATAAAGGTAATACCATTTTACAGCGCGCTGCAAGCTCTATAAATTTATATAAATAGAATTTTTATTTAGGTAATATTAGAGGGTATATCGCAAGTATAAATATTTAAGGGGATTTTAAAGAGTTTGGTGTTTCTATACGTAACCAGACAAATAAGAACCAATCAAACCTTATTTTTAAACCAATCTCAACTCTCGCTCAAAGATATTTTAGTATATATAAGATTGTCTACTTCTAGTTTTGCCAATGCTTGTTGTAGCCAAGCCTCTAGCTTGTCTGCGTCTCCGTAGTATTGTAACAGCGGGGGAATATCACGAGCACAGGTCTTGGGCTTGGAAGCGGAGGTAGGTACGGATGTCACGTCCATCCGTTGCGGTCCGTAGGTCGGCTTACGGTTGCACGTGCAATCCGGTTACAGTCCGTAAGCTTAACTATGCGTCGCTGGAGCACTCTAAGGCTGCTTTACGGGTGCAACCCTTAACATTAACCTACTCAAAATCGAAAACTACGCCCAAATACCGTCCCGCTGTCGTATCGACAAGCCCCCCCAACCCAGTCGCATTTAGTCGCCCAAATGCCACGGAGGAGTAAAACACCATAACACGACAACACCGCCATAGCCAGTAGCAGAATCATGGCAAGAATTCCCTAATCTTTAAGATAGCGTCCGAGTCCGTAGCCTCCAACAAGCCCCACGAGAACCGCTGTAACGGGACCACCAACGGCTGGAGCAACATAATAGGCAGTCCCCCAAATGGCAACGCTAAGCATCGCAGTTCCTCTTACCACTTCTAATGCTCTATTTAGATTGAGAGACTAGCTTCTGTCAGTACTATCTATTCAAACGGAAAGACAGAAACACACCTGGGATTTAATCGCGCCTCTACGGTGACAGAAAATAACGCCATCGTGGGGAACTCCTATGTCTTTTAATGTATATCCGTTGGGGAATGCCGTTCCCCTAAAGGCCAGAATTACCAAATCGTCCCTGATCTCCCGAACTGAGAGGTGCAACGCAGCTTTGATTCTTTCAACGGTCCAGGACGGTTGGACTCGCAATACCTTGGACTTATTCCCCGGCCCATTGACAGTAACCCGAGTACAATCCTTCTCGAGCTCTTCCACAATGGCATCAAGATTTCTTCTCGAGCCAATATTCCGCAGACTAGCTGGACTCAGTGCCCTCCTTCGCCTAAGGGCTGCCGCTCTCATATGGTTATCCATAGTGCCAGATCCTCCCAAAGAGCTGACTTGCATACTTCGGTCCTCTGGGATATTGCCATTGTCGAGAAATGATCGAGAGGAAACGCTTAGGAATCTTCGTATCGCAAAGTCATGGTCCTGCCGAACTGCAGCCTCGCGATCGTCTGCGGTATGGGGTTCTGCCACAGGCAGGCTTTGTTGCACTAGGATTTCGTCGATTCTTGCTTCGAGCGTGGTCTTGAATTGCTCAAAATCAGCAATCATTGCCTCTATGGTAGCGTTGGTGTCATAAGTGTTGATGCTAGGTGAAGCATTAGTGAACACTGGTGTTGAGTCCTTGCTTTAAAGGAGTGGGAAGAGAGGGGGGCTGTACAAAGTTGCCATACCGATAGCAATATTTATTACCTTTCGTTTCTCATCCAAATCTCGCTCTAAGCTCTTGATTTTCGGCCTTAACCATTGCCATTTTAACGTCTGCCAGAACCTCCTGTCGGGATCCAACGATTTCGTCAGCTTCTGGAGCCTCATCCCCATCGACTTGCAATTCTCGACGACCTCAACAATCCCAGCGCTCCACACACTCGAGTTAAGCATGCCGACTCTGAATTCCTCATCTTCCAAGATATTCTTGAAGTTGTCGATGACGGACGAGAAAGCAATGAGGTTTCTAGACAATGATAAGATCTGGATGGGTGCATCTTGAAGGTCATCGATCTTGTCCTTCAAGTCGAGACATATACCTGCTATCTTCAAACACACCGCGATAATAGCTGGCACTTCTGCCATTAATCAATGATAATTCCGGAGAATATTGATGCGGATTCGAAAGGTTAATAGACGGCTTCAGGGTCAGGGCATCAACCGAAAATGGTAACGCAGCGCAGGGATTAGCTCAAAAAGTGGGGCCGACCCTTTGTGAGAGAGTGTTTTGGCGAAGCCGATTCCGAAGCTTACTGTAGTACGAGAGCGCTTCTAGGGGAGTAGAGCTAGTATCTAGAGAAAAGACGACTGTGGAGGATGCAATTCAGAGCTAGATTCTAGATTGTTCTACAAGGCCTTAAAAATCCTCAGGCACAACATCAAACTCTTACGTAATGCAGCGAATAACCCCGATGACCGGCAAGGTTGGAAAAATAATGAGCCCATATGCAGCCGGGGTATAGCTGAGCGTGGTCCGGAAAAAGTTGAACGTGGTCGCCAATGGGGGTCGGCAAAAGCTGAGCGTGGTTACTAATGGAGCCACCAGAAAAAGGTTGGCGGTACTCAACTTTTACCCATATAGAACGCGTATTTAACTTAAGCGACTACACAAACTAAATATCTAGGGTATATGCTACGCATATATACGTAGGTATAGGTATATAGACTTCCATATACATATATATATACACATATATATATACGCGCATTTACACACGCCTCGCCATATTAATGGTAAGTGAAAACTATACTAAAGTAGATAAGAGTATAGCAAGGTAGCTAAATAGCCTACTAGTAAGTATCGCAGCTATATACTACGCATATACTAAGTATATATAGGCACTCTAGATCGCATCTAGTATTGGATATAAAGATAATAGTTTTTAAAATAGTATAATTAGTAAAGAGGCTATTGGAGATAAGGAGGATAAAGGTTAAGATAGTATATAATAGCGGCTTCTATTTTATATGGGTCTCTCTAAAGTAAGTCCTTATATAAAACTATACATAAGCTATATATATGCTTAGAATAATTAGAGTACACTCTAAGACTATAGAGTACTTATTAGCTCCTATAGTAAGTATAAAATTATTATCTAAGAGGTAATATGTAACGGAACCTAGTAGTAGGAACTACGGTGGGTTCTGTTAATAGGCTAGGTATATAGGTAAGAACAAAATCAACAACGTAATAACAACTGGTAGAGTGGTTGCCTAATAGATTAACTCCAATTATATTCTAAGATTCACTACAAGGAGAGAACTATCTATGGTAGGGACTAAGGTCCTTTAAATACATAACCGTACGCCTAAGAAATCCTCTCTTGTACGTAAGGTACGTGTTATCTATATTAAATATAACGTCCCTTCCGTTTAACATAGTTAATACGTTTAACACCACATAACCTCGATTACTATTCCTCGTTATATAGTTCCACCGGATCCATTCTGGACCGTGCTTATATTAACTAACTAGCTTCCGCCGACTCCTCTCTAAGTAGTTATAACATTGTACTTAAAGCGTCTATAATACCATCTCCCTTCTCTTTATCTTTGTCCTTAAAGATTCCTAACATCTCCAAGTTGTCCACTAGAGGTGTGATATCCGTTTAATTAGTCTGGTTAATATCCTTACTTATTATACCTAAAGCTTCTTCTTCTTCTCTTTTCTGGGTTAAGCGTCGCCTTCGTACTGTTTCCTCCATACTATTACTTGGTGAAGTGATAGCGATTCCTTACTTAAGGTGCGCGAAAGAGGGGTTGGTCTATATTACGCTAGCAAGTCCTTCGTCTTAATAACCCTCTTCTTGCTCCAAGTGCACTAAAGTAAACGTTTGATTGTCTTGTGATGTTCGCTTTGCTTTTAACGCTAAGTATACGCGTCCTATAACTCTTAACAGTCTTTAAGTTCCCTAAGTAACTTATTATAGGGTCTTGTGTTTAATCTACCGCTGTAAAGCTTAATGGTAAGCTGGCCTCTGTACTACTTAAGGTTTAATATACCTTAAAAGAGTCCGCACGCGTTCTTAAAGCTCAACGTTTGGCTTATACTTGTCTTTAACATCTTAAACGTGTCCGTAAAAAGGTTTGTTCTAAGAAGTGGAAACTTATTTAACAGGGTTTGTCTAAGCTAGGTAATAAAAGGATTGGCTTTCCTCCTATAAGGGAAACAACTCTAAGTAGCTTAGCAATTGCTCCTTTTAGGTCCCCCTTAGGTAACTCTTTCTTTAGCGATCCTTCCTTATTAATATTACCTAACCTACTTTCTTCTGATACTCCCGTACCTTTCCTATAGCATTCCTTAGGTTGCTTAGTGGTTCCTAGGTAGTCTTACTATAGCCTATTTACTTTACCTTATACCACGTTTTGTCATCTACATCCTTATAACTAATAATCTTTAAAACTTGCTACTTATCTTTCTCTTGTCCTCTATACGTGTCTGCCTTATAGACTAGTAACTTAATATTTCTATATACTGGCTCTAGCATTGCGATATGTTATATAGGGTAGATTTTCATTTTAGCTAGTAGGTTTAACTTATACGTAACCAATAAAATTCTTTACTTAACTTTAAAAGGTCCTAGTCTAACATAGTCCAACTTCTTGCTTAGTTGTTAACTCTTAAAATTTTTGTATAGTAGCTATACTTTATCCCCCTCCTTAAGATCTGGTCCCTTAGATCTCTTAGCGTTATAGTACCTTTTTATTCGTTTTTGTACTAGTTTAGCTGTTTCTTTAAGGTCTATATAAAGATTCATTAACGTCTCTATTCTTTGCTTAGCTGTGCTACTCGTCTTTTTTACTTAATATGGCGATAACGATGTTCTTGGCTTATATCCGTAATTCGCCTTAAATAGTAATGTCCCTATTCCTTCTTGTAGTGTTGTATTGTATGCAAACTGTGTAACTGGTAATAGCAATACCTAATTATTCTGTGCGTGATTAATATAATGCCTTAAATACTGTTCCAGTGTCTAGTTTAGTCTTTCCGTTTGTCCATCCGTCTGCGGATAATACGCTGTAGATGTTACTACGCGAACCCCTTATTCTGCTAAAAACACTTCCTAAAATGCTGCTATAAATCTTAGATCTCTATCCAATATAATCTTGTTTAGTGCTCTATATCTTACAAACACTTCTTTTATATAGATTCTAGCAATATCTTCTACTAATATCTCTTTAGTGTATGCTATAAAGTATCCCTACTTTATTAGCTTATCTACTATTACTAAAATCGCGTTATGATCTTGTCCTATAATAGGATCTCTTAACTTTGGTAACTTAATAATAAAGTCCTATAATATAACCTCCTATGGTCTTCCTAGTGTCTTAATAGGTTGTAGCCCTCTGTATGGCTTATACCTTGTTGGTTTGTTTCTTTGGCAATCTAAATATTTCTTTATAACTTATCTTGCTAGTCCCCAGATTCCTTAAATAATATACTCCTTTTAAAGTCTTAATACTAAGCCTGTAGCTCCATTATATCCTTATGTTATTCCCTTATAGAATTCCTTAATAAATTCTTTTATAATAGACTTAGGTATATACGTTGCTTCTCTGTTTTCGTATTGCTCTAAGTTTGGATCCTCTGCCTATACTTTTTAGATCTTTTGTGTCTAATTACTCTCTGGTAATTTATGAATCTGACTTTCCTTGGTTACTATAATCTTTGGATAATTATACCTAATTAATCCGTTTTAATCCTTTTATAATAAAGCTCCTAATAGCTTCTTACTACTCTATAGTTTAGCCTTTCTGCTTAGAGCATCTGCTCGTGCATTATCTGTACCCTTAGTATGCTGAATTTCGAAATGGTATTCTGTAAGCATTTCCGCCTATCTAACCTGTCTCTGGTTGAGTTCCTTTGTTGTTAGGAATCCTATAAGGTTCTTATAGTCTATTTTAACTATAAATGGTTTCTCTATACCTTATAAGAATGCTCTCTATTCCTTAAGTGCTATAACTATACCTAACAACTCCTTGTTATAGATGTTATAGTTTAACTCTGGTAGTATTATCTTCCAACTATAGTATACCACTAGGTGCCATCCATCTTAATATTTCTATAGGAAGTACGCTCCTAGTGTAAAGTCTAATGCATCCATTTCTATAACCGTCTCTAGACCTGGTTGATAGATCTTAAGAACTGGCTCTTAGGTAAATAACTCTTTAACTCTCTTAAACAGTTCTTATTGCTTCTTTCCCTATGCCCACGGTTCTTCTTTTTTAGTTAACCGTATAAACGGCTCAATGTTCTATAACTATTGCGCTATAAACCTTCTATAGTAATTGCAAAACCCTAGGAATAATCTTAACTGTATAATATTCTCTGGTTTTTGCTAATTCACTATGGCCTTGATCTTCTTTGGATCTATACTAAGTTGGCCTAGTTTAATAATAAATCTAATAAAATTAGTCTTCTGGGTGAAGAACTCGCATTTCTTAATTACTACTAGCATTTGTTCTTCCTATAGTCTCTTTAAGACCTATTTAACGTGTTCTCCGTGCTCTTCCTTACTCTTTAAGTAGATAATAATATTGTTAAGGTATGCTATAATAAATTTATCTAGGTGTTCTCCTAACACACTATTAATTTGCTTTTGGAACGTTGCTAGTGTATTTATAAGTCCGAACTATATAACTAATGGCTTATATAGTCCTTCCTTTGACCTAAAGACTGCCTTCTATTTGTTGCCTTCCTTAATTTTGATCTAATGGTACGCCTATCTTAGATCTATCTTTATAAAGATCTTTACGTTGCCTATCTTGTCTTAGATTTCGCTAATTAAGGGTAAAGAATACCTATCCTTCTTGGTAATACTGTTTAACTGTTTGTAGTCTATATACATCCTAAGTTTTCTATTTTTCTTTGGGATAAATAGTACTAGATATCCTGCTGATAACTGCGATGGTCTAATATATCCCTTTTATAAGTTCTCCTGGATAAACTCCTTAAGCGCTACTAACTCTGTTTTAGTAAGCTTATAGATTGGAAAGAACTTTAAACTTGTTCCCTCTTTTAATTTTATTTTATAGTCCTAAGCTGTATGCTCTAACAGCTTCTTACTTCCTAGTAACTATAACTTTTTTCCATACTTATGGTATTTCTTTGGTATATAACTTAAGCCTCGCTTAGTCTCTTTATATGTCGCTCTAACTTAGTACTATACTAACTTGGTTTGCTGTTGCACTTTACGCTATTGTATATCCTTAATATTAACTTGACCTATAACCTAATCAATCTTTAGATTGTACTTCTGTAACTAAGGCATTCCTAGTATCGCCTTGTCCTGTCCTAATGGTAGGATATTAAAAGACATTCTAACTGGTCTCCCCTTAATAGTTATCTAAATAGGTCCTATTTTAAGATTAATAATACCTCCTTTATAGGCTATCTGATCTCCTGAAATTATTATAAGTAAATACAGGTGTTCCTTCTGTCTATATAGTAACCCTATCCTTTCTACTGCCTTTGGTGATATATGGTTCCTTATTACTCCACTATCTACTAACGCTTTGAACTGCTAATCTTGCCACTTAGCTCTTAAATTTAGGTGTTATTTTTAAATTCCTTTAAGGGTCTAAGGCTCTAATACTGGTTCCCTCTAGTTTTATGTGCCTCCCCTTTTCCTAACTATTAGCTGCTTAATCTTACCTATACTTAGTCCACCTTTAGCTAATACTTAGTTTGTTTCTTTTCCTCTATATACCATAGATAAGTGTTCTCTAGGCACTCCCACTACTGTTATCTATTTAGGTATTCTTCCGTAAGGAATCTTCCTGGTTAAAGTATTAAGTCTCTCTAACCTTATACTTCTACTGGGTGCTAACTATATATATACTTAGCGTTCCTGAACCGCTTTTCCTCTGGTGCCTAATATATTCTTACTAGGTACTTCCAGTTCCTATCTTTTAGTGCTCTATATATGTTGTATGTATTATCCATATAAGCTATCCACGATAGTGTATAATGCGCTATATGTTTTAGGTTAACTCTTAGTTTATCTTTATCCTTAAGTTTAAACCTATACCTGGTTAACCTAACTACTGGTATCTCTGCTACGGGTATTAAGATTTATCGCTTACTTCTCTAATCCCTAGATCCCTTTTTTAGGTTCCTTAATATTATAATTAATGCTCCTTTGATATAACTTATGCGTTTTTCCGTAATAGGTTAGTCTTGGACAACTTTTTCGTCTAGCCATATATAAAAATCTTCCTATTTATTATTGTGTTGTTGCCTATACTACTTTCCGTATAACTGGTTTAGTGTGTATGGTTTATCTATTAGAAAGTACCTTGTTATTGCTGCATCGTAATATCCTTTAGTATGTCTTTCTTTAAACCAGGTTAGAATATCTAGATCCTTTTCTTATTCTAGTTCGTCTAACCACTTTGCCCTAGGTGTCCCTACACTTGGCCTATTAGTAACTCTTTATATGGGTGCTCTGTTTCTTATATAACCTAGCGTAGCTAATCTCTTGTCTAGCTTTTGCTCTTGCTATATAATGATTTTTGTTCTAAACTTATCCATAGTTTCTTATTTTCTGCGTCTTGTAGCTGGATCCTTGTAGTCGTCTTGCTTTTTAATCCTGGTATTAACTGTTTAATCTTTAGGCTGAACACTACGTTTACCTAGGATTGCTGACGTTCTTATTCGTTCTCTAAACTTATAGTTCTTAAACTTGCGTCCTGTACTTATTCGTCTGTTACTGAACTAAGTTGCTGCCCTTTCCTATTGGTTTTTATCCGTTGTGGGTTCTTAGGTGTGTCTTATCTTGTCTTAAAAGTCTTAAGCTTCTTGCATCTCTTCTTAAAAATCTTAAGCCTGTAGCCTTTTACCTTTATTGAGTAATAAGCTAGCACTAGTAGTTATCTGCTTGCTTAGTTTCTTCTAAATATTACTCCTATTATCTTATAAAGCGATGGAAATTATATCTAATGGTGTTATAATATCCGTTACTAAACCTTGTTCGGTAATGGTCTCAGTCTCTACTTCTGTTATGTTATTAAGGGTTAAGTGCTTCTAGTTAGCCTCCTTTTTATCCTTGTTGCTGATAATTAATAAGTACTCTGACTCTATTGTTATTACTACTAATCTTTATCCGCACGTTGCTGTAACATTTTAATTTAGCTTATAGAGTTAATCTTGTTTTTTGTCTAACTCTCTGGTTCCTTAGAGTCCTTTTAACTCTGGCTCTTATAGCTAATAGCTTGCGCTATACTTAGCGTCCTCATGAATTCGGTATATGTTATTATAACAATACGCAAAGCTGTTAATTAAACATTCTTTTGTTTCTTGCAGTGCACCGTCGTCCCTTTGTATGTACGTGCTGTCTGCTAGTCTGGTTCCCTTTACCGCGTAGTTACTCTAACCACCTTTATAGTCTCTGGCGAAATGACCCTGTTTTCTGTAATTTATACAAGCTCTGTTTTTGAACTATCTTTCTTGCTATGGAGTCCGCCTAAATGTCTTCTACTGCTAAAATCCCTAGTTTGGCCTCTGCTCCTTGGTCCTTTAATTACTTAATCCTTAACCTCTAGGTTTCCATAGTTTCTTTTTCTATCTTTAGGTTTCTTTGGTACCACTTAGGTCTATTAGCTCTGCGCTATTTTATGGTTTTTAACTCTGCGTCTATTGTTGCGTACTCTGCGCCTTATATGACTATGGAACTCTATCTTGCCCTCTTTTAGCTTGTTCCCTTTGGTAGATTCTATTATTAATCTTTATTAACTGATCTATTAACTTACTTAGAGTATCCGCATCTTCTATTAGGATAATTGCGTCCTGGACTTTAGCCTTAAGTCCCTATTTATACTGTGCCATAAGCGCCTTATTGTTCCACTCAACCTATATAGCTAGTGTTTAAAACTGTGTTATATACTTAATTGTTAAAGTATGTTATACTAAGTTCTGAAGCTTTTGTTCTGCTATAGTTGTAGTCTCTAGGTCTCTAAATATCTGCGTTAGTTGCTCTGCGAACCCGTTCTAACTAGCAAATATGTATCGTATATCTTAGTTAGTAGTTGTTATGCTATTAGCCTATATTTCCGTGAGATACGGCTTAAACTACTTAAGTGCCTTCCCCGTTAGGAACAATTCTGTATAGGCTACTTGGTCTAACGATGTTGCTAACTTTACTCCTTTCTGTACTACCTTAAAGTGTATTTGCGTAAGAAATCCCTTAAGCTTCGACTTCTCTCCTAAAAATCGTTCGATTAAAGGTAACTTGATCTTTACTGCTCCAATTCTATTAATACGTTCTTTAAGTATCCTATTGTTATCTTATAAGTGATTAACCATTTCCTGTAACTGACCTCGTGTAACCACTTAAGAATCCCCCTTATCTATACTAGTATCACCTGGACCTGAGGTTGTGGCTGTTGCCGACGCTGTTGTAACTAGTGCTGCTCTTAATGGCATGTTGTTTGATCTCTCTGTTTAATACTATAACCTTAGTAGTAAATGTGTAACGGAACCTGGTAGTAGGAACTACGGTAGGTTCTGTTAATAGGCTAGGTATGTAGGTAAGAACAAAATCAACAATGTAATAATAACTGGTGGAGTGGTTGCCTAACAGATTAACTCTAATTATATTCTGAGATTTACTACAAGGAGAGAACTATCTACGGTAGGGACTGAGGTCCTTTAAATACATAACCATACACCTAAGAAATCCTCTCTTGTACGTGAGGTACGTGTTGTCTGTATTAAATATAACGTCCCTTCTGTTTAACACAGTTAATACGTTTAACACTACATGACCTTGGTTACCATTCCTTGTTATATAGTTTCACTAGATCCGTCCTAGACCGTGCTTGTATTAACTAACTAGCTTCCGCCGACTCCTCTCTAAGTAGTCGTAACATCGTACTTAAAGCGTCCGTAATATAATAGACTATATTATAATGCTAGAATATCTAGCAACTAGAAAAGAAGGAATTATATACTTTATCTATAAACTAGAGTCTTTACTATCTATAGATATAGATAAAGAAATAGTATATAAGGCTATTAAGGAGTATATGTTAAAGGTAAGCAATATATATACTAAGTATATACTAGATTTATACCTTTTCTAAATTTAATTCTTATTCTATAAAACTGGTGACCCTAAAATTATATAACTATAACTCCTTAGAGAAAACAATAATTAGGGAAGCAGAAAAGTATTTTATTAAGCATTTAAATATAGCGGTATTAGACACTATGAGCATATCTATAAAAATATCCTCTGTATATACCCCGTATATAATAGGGTTAAGCTTAAATTAATTAACAACCTATAAAAATATAGTAGTTGTCTATACTAGGCAGTAGAGATTAATAAAAAGCTTAAATAAAGCACAGAGAGGTAAGCATTATTTATATATATTAAGTATATACTTATAATATACAGCTATTACTACGGTATTCTATAATTATAGTGATAATATATATTTCCTGTCATGGAGTAAGCACAAGCGATAATAATATATAGCGAAGTAGATATTATTAAGCTATATACATAAACTGTATAATGAAGTTAAGACGTTGCGTAAGAAAAGGAAAGTAGGAAATAGGGGAAAAAGGGTACATAACGTTCGCTTAGTTGCTAGGTTAACGGGTACTATACTACATATAGGCAGGGTAGAGCTTAGGTGGCGGTTCTGGTAGAACTTAGTAGAATTTGGTAGTTAGAGGTCCTTAAAGTTACCAGTTAGCAACTCTAACAGTAGAGACAGCAGATTGCGGCAGAATATGGTAGATTGCTATTAGATTGCCGTCTTATGGTTAGTCTTCAGTTGTTTAGTTAGTAGAAATAGGTAGACGTGTGTAAGGTATTATAGGGGTGTCCTATAATAGTACCCCCCCTTTAAACTTAAGCATCTGCGAGATGGGGCTGTAGTAGTTCTAGGTAAAGTTCGTGAAAGTCTTCTACGGCTTGTGTAAGTCCTATAGAGTCGGCAGGTTCCTATAAGGGTTCAGTAAAACCTCTCCATTTTATAAGGTATATATATTTGCGTTTCTGTTTATTATACTTAATATCGTCAACTCTTTTAATAAGGTACTTATCCTCACCATCTACTTTAACTAGTAGGGGAGGGTCTTAGATCTGTCTAGGCAGGGCGTCTAATATAGGGGCGGTAGGGCAGAGGACTAATATATAGAATATAGGGTGGATTTTAACCGTATTAGGGAGCTTTAGTTAGTAGGCATAAGGAAAGACAACTTTTTTAACCTTATAAGGGCCAGCGTTCTTCTAATTAAGTTTCTTAGTAGGTCATTTTGTATTTAAATTTCTTGCGTCTAGCCAGATAAAGTCACTAATTTAGTAAGCTGGTGCTAGGGTTTAGTTCTTATTTGCTGCGGCTTTATAGATAGACTAGGCCCATATTATTTCATTAGTAAGAAACTCCTGTAGTTCTTCTATTTTCTTTATAAATTCGTTTACTTCTACAACTTATAAGGCCTGATAAGCTAGATAAGGAATATTACTAAAGGGTTTAAAACCCATTTGCAGGTGCTAGCCATAATTAGCCAGGAATAGGGAGACCTTTATAGTTTCTAAGACGGAGTTATTTGTAGTAAACTTAGTAAATATAAGCCAGTCCATCTAGTCGTCCTATAGATATAACGTGTATATCCAAATATACTATTCCATTATAGCATTTGCACGTTCTATTTAATCATCCATTTCCGGGTAATATGCTGTAGATAATAGTGCTTTAATACAGAGTTAGGTAGTTAGTTTTTTCCAAAACACTAAGACAAACTAGCGGCCTCTATTGGAGACAATTGTTTTAGGGAGTCTATAGAGTTTCTATATATAATCCAGGAACAGTTAGGCAACGGCAGGTACTAATATATTAGGGCAGGCGATTAAGTGTCTTATCTTAGATAGTTGGTCTATAACTACCATAATATTTATACAGCCTTTACTTTTAGGGAGATCAACAACGAAGTTAATTAAAATATCCTTCCATCTTTGGTCCGGAACAGGCAGTGGTTTTAGAAAGCCGTTGTATGTCTTATATAAAGCTTTAGCTCATCGGTAGGTATAGTAGCTAGAGACATACCTTTATGTCATATTATACATATTTAGCCAGTAATACTCCCGTTAGAGTAGCTCTAGGGTTTTTCCTTAGCCTAGGTGGCTAGCTACTAGTAGGTTATATATATATTCAAGGAGCTTAAGCTTAAGTTTATTATAATTAGGGACAACTAGGCAGTTCTGGTAGTATAAGCGGTCTCCACAAACTTTATATTTACTTAGAGAGATCTTTTTAAAGCATCTAACGCCATTTTAAATTAGCTTAAGTGTCTCTTAAATAAACTCGTTGTTTGGGTATTTGTTAATTATAACCTATTTAATTAATCAATTAGTTATTTCAAGGACGTGTACCATAAGGTCTTCAGCCAGGGGATTAAATAATTCAGGACAAAGCAGGGTTTGTTTATAGTAGACACGCGCTTCTTCCTATACTATTATGTCTTATAAACATCAAGTTAGGGCATTAGGTTTTTAACCTTAAACGCCTAGGCAGTATGTAATTAAGAATTAGAATTAAGACAGATATTCTAACCAGCAGGCTTAATAATAACTTAGCTGTTTTATAGTTGTAAAATACTATAGATTTTTATAGTCGCTAAGGACCTTAATTAGAAATCTAGCACCTTCCAGTTTAGGTCGCCATTGTTTAAAACATCTAATAATAGCTAATAATTCTTTATTATAGATCTTGTAGTTACATTCAGCTAAACTTAGTTGTTTTAAAAAGTATACTATAGGGTATAGTACCCCTTCTTTATTATACTAAGACAGAATGCCTCCAGTAACGTAGTTAGATAAGTTAGCTTCTACAACACTCTTTCGGTTTAAGTTAAAGTATTAGAGTATAGGTGCAGTAGTAAACATAACTTTTAGATAGGTAAAGGCCTTCTTATATTCCTTGTTAAAGATAAAGGCTTTATCCTTTTAGGTTAAAGCCATAAAAGGTAAAACTAGGGCAAAGAAGTTATTAATAAACTGTTAATAGAAATTAGCAAATCCTATAAAGGCTCTTATATCCTTAACATTCTTAGGTTCTTACTAGTTTACAATTACTTTAATCTTCTTTAGGTCTATTTATATACCGTCTATAGAGATAATAAGTCCAAGGTATAGAACTTCTATTTTATAGAACTCGCATTTATCTATATCTAATTATAGTCTAGCTCCACGTAGGGCTTCTAAGACAAGGTTAATGTGTTTCTTATATTTAGCTAGGTTATTGCTATATACCAAGATGTTGTTAATATAAGCAGTACAGAAAACGTCTAGGTAAGGTTATAAGGTATTATTTACAAAGTATTGGAATAAACTTGGGGCATTTATAAGGCCGAATGGTATTACTAAGTATTCAAATAGTCCGTATCTAGTACGGAATGCTATAAGCCATTTATCTCCTTTTGTAATACGGAGGCGGTTAAATGCGTAGATAAGGTCAAGTTTTATATAGTAGCGAGCCTTACTTAATCGGTTTAGTGTCTCTTAAATTAATAGGAGCGGGTACCGATTTTTAATAGTAATAGCGTTAAGAGCTTAGTAGTCCATATAGAAGTATAGACCGCCGCTAGGTTTCTTAATAAAGATTATAAGTGCAGCTATAGGCGAAGAGCTTGCTCTAATAAATTCTTTACTTAGGTGTTCGTCCAAGTACTTCTATAATACTTAGAGTTTGTTTTAGGACATTCTATATAAGGGTCTAAATTCTGGTTGTTTTCCTTCTTCAAGTACAATCTTATGGTTGTATAGTTGGTGCTCCGCTAACTTATTAGCTTCCTTTTATAAAAATACTTCCAGATACTTATAATAGCATACTAGTACTTTTATGGCAGGGTTAGTATGCTTCTTTAGTGCTAGGGCCTTTTTAATATCGGCCATTATAACAGCAAAGATTGTATATTTAGGTTTCCTAGCAAGTTATGCTAATAGGGTAGCTCCGATTATATAGATATCCATAAAAAGGGGGGCAAGTTGCCGGCTGGTAACTTCCTTTTAATTATCTACTATTCCTTATTTAACTTTAGGTTTAGTGTTAGGTACGGAGTTAATATTAGATTTAGGTTCAGGTTCTTTAAGTATCCTTTTTATAGTAGAATACCAGTTCTTCTAGTACTTTTATATATTAAGCTTAAGTTTAGGCTTCTGCTTGGTTTGGGGTGGTATAGTAGTTAGGGTTAGTTTATATAGTTTAGTATAATTTTTGGGTTCTTAGTAGAATTAGGTAGACTTTTTAGGTGTAAGGTAGACATTAGTGGAAATTTTAGACTAATAGATCCTAGTGGATTTTTTAGATTTTGGTTTAGGGTCTAAGCAGTAAGTTATAAGGCACTTCTACTTGCAATAGGAGGCGGTAAATAGAAGCTTAAGGTTGTCCTAATTAATGGTTACCTTATATAGCTTCATCTAAGGTTGTTTAAGTATCACTAAGTAACCTAGAGTGGTAACGAAAAGCTTAATCAGTTCTTTATAGTTTAGGTATTAGAGTTTTAGGAATACTACGTAGGTAATACAGCCTAAGATAGTACATTTGCCATTAAATCCAAATACGTTAATATACTAGTTAAGGGGGGTTAGAGTAAAACCATTATCTTATATAAAGATCTTATTAATAAATCCTATGCCACTAGCTCCTATATTAATTAGGACTTAAGTATTAACCTATTAATTATTCTACCGAAGATAACAGTTAATGGTTATGCTGCAATTCTAAAAGTTAGAGTTTATAACATCTAAAGCATTTAACAAGATCCTAAGGCAGCGCCGTCCTAGAGAGCAACTTAGCTCCAAAACCTTCCTTTTAGAGGCAATTAGGGTGGAGTTCTTATAGCGTATTAGTTATAGCTTCGTCCTTATAAGTGGTGCTTACTGGATATGGGGCTAGAACTAGGTAGAGATTAGGGACGGTAACTAGAGGATTAATACGGTAAACGGCTACTAGTATTGGCCGTTCGTAATTCGCGTTAGGGCATAGGGACGGAGTAGTGGTTAAAAAGGTAGGAGCTACTTCTATACTTAAAACAGAGGCCTAGCTTAGTGCGTTATTCTTATTTAGAGGACCTTAGTGGGGCGTATCCTAGGGTTCTAGTGTTAATATCCATAGCGTTAGGGTGCTTAGGCTAAGACAATAACTTAGTAGACGTTTATGGGTTTGTTATATTATATTAAGGAGCGGACTTTAGTGTTAGGCGTAGTATATTATTATATCATTTATTAATAACGTTTGCGCAGGCGTTAAGAGCTCCTGGTAGGTCTACACCTATTAGGGAGGTTTTTAGTTTAGGGCTTAGGGATTTAATAAGGCTATTAATTAGTACGGAGTCGTTCCAGCCTGTTTCTTTTACGTAACAGTTAAATTCAGAGAAGTATACTAGGAAGCTTTTTATTCCTTAAGTTATATAGTTTATCTTTCTCTAAGCAGTAGCTTGGCGGTTTAGGTTACCATATATAGCTTCAAGAAGTACAATTAGGCTTAGTACTAAGTTTGGTTAAAGAGGTTTAATAAGGTTAGCTGCATCTCCTTCTAATTAACTTAGGGCGTAGCAGAGTTAGTTAGCTTTAGTTAGGTAGCAGTTAACGTTACCAGTTAGCTTATTTTTAAGCCGGCTTAGGAATAATTGGAGTTCTTATTATTTACTAGTAAATATTGGAGGGTTTAGTAGTTATTTAGATCATTGCAGTACAGTAATTGGTTTAGGGTAAGTAACTACTATAGGTTTGGGGCTCTTGTTCCACGTGTTTATCTCTAGAAATAGTATTCAGTCTTAGGGCCCTAATATAGGCATCTTAAGGGTGCGGATTTCTTCTTAGAGGTCTTTAATTAATTGCTAGTGTCATACTTCTTGTTCGGCTTATTATTAAGTTAAAGTGGCTTGGTTCTATGTGAGGGCGTCTATAAAGGACTTCTATATTTCTACCAATTATTCTTAGAGTGCGGATATAATGCCGACGGCTATTATAGGGGCTTTAAGGTCGTTCTGCATTTTAGAGGGTAGTATATAGGGTTAACGCAACATAGTGTTATAGAGTAAGCACAAGCGATAATAATATATAGCGAAGTAGATATTATTAAGCTATATACATGAACTGTATAATAAAGTCAAGACGTTGCGTAAGGAAAGGAAAGTAGGAAACAAGGGAAAAAGGGTATATAACATTCGCTTAGTTGCTAGGTTAATAGGTACTATACTACATATAGGCAGGGTAGAGCTTAGGTAGCAGTTCTAGTAGAACTTAGCAAAATTCAGCAGTTAGAGGTCCTTAAAGTTGCCAGTTAGCAACTCCAATAGTAGAGACGGCAGATTATAGCAAAATACGGTAGATTGCTGTCAGATTGCCATCTCATGGTTGGTCTTCGGTTGTTCAGTTGGTGGAAACAGGTAGACGTGTGTAAGGTGTCACAGGGGTGTCCCATAACATTTCCTAATATATAAGAATGTGTATGCAGTAAAAGCAGACTAATAATGTTTTTTTAGTATAGAGTATGTATATATCCAGTATATATATAACATATACTAACCATATATAGGTTAAATTTATTGGTTATTCTAGTAGTAGTAATACTAAACTATAGCATACTGCTTGGCCTTTATTACCAATAACTGCTAGGGTAGATATGTAATACCTTTATCTACTTATTAAATATAGAGTTTAGGAACTTAAATAAGAATATACCTATATTAGATATTCTACATTAAAACAAAAATATTGTAATAAGTAATATATCCTATATATATAATGTATATACTAACCTTATATAGGGTTTAACCACCTATAAGGCCAAGGTAGGGTAATAAGCCAAACATATAGTGTATAGTTAGATTATTATATTCCTGTTAATATAGCATAGTATCCTTATATTTGCCTTATTACACGGAATTCTTATATATATTATCCACTATACCCAACAAAATTACTAATTAATGTTGCTAATAATATAGTTAAAGTAATATGGCAGGTGGAAGTCCTTAGTCTTACTATATATATACCCTATATATATATAGCATATGTAAATAAAACTGCTTATAATGGTATAAGTCAATTTATTCTATTGCCGCAGTACTATATTTTATATAAAAAGTATAGGATAAAAACACTATGTGTAGTATATAGTAGTCTTAATATTAAGAATTAAATTACTGCTTTAATCTAAAAGAAGAGAATGCTATAATTCCTAGAGGGGATGGTATATATAGGTAAGTATATGTTAAATATATACTGGGTATATACAGAACCTAAGTAAACTAGGTATACTATATAAATTCTTTATTAATTAATATAAAGAGAATACTAAGTAATAGATTTGGGCAATTTATAACTTTAATAATAAGTATTTTCTTATTATATGCTGTATATATACATAAGCTAAAGCATTTTAATGCATAATATATATTAAAATGGACCTATTATTTAAAATGGTTTAAGGTAAAATAAATCTTTTCTTAATTATAGGGTAGGATGAAATTTTCAAATATATATACACCCTATACTATATATATGCTATATATAAACTAATACTAATAATAGGAATTAAAGTGTAGGTATACACCTTTCTTAATTTAGAAATACGTACTGCGTATATAAAGACGTTTTAGCTAGTATTTAAGGTTTTAGGTAATGCTGCCTAATTATTTATATAATTTATATATATCTATGGAACCGGACTTCACATAGCTATAGTTAATATATATAAGAAATAAGCTAGCGGTAAGTATACGCTTAGCATATACCTAGTATATGCTTATAATATATAGGCTTTAGAGACTACCTATATATAATTAACCCGTCTTGTAAATGGGATGAATACCTTTAGTATATGCTTATATTCTGTTTAGTATATATTAAACAAAACTTTATAAAGTGCTTTCTAACTTATAAAGCAAGATATATTATAGAGTAGATATGGGAAGTAGAGATAAAGTAGATATTAATCGCGTATATATAAAGTAGAGTATTTGAGGGGGTAATCGGAATCGACGGGGTAATCGGAATGGCTCGTGCAGAAGCTTCACCGCCATGCTCTGATTGGCCAGAATAATTATTTCTGCCGCCCACACCAAAATATTGACCGATTCGAATGCTCACACCTCTCTTACGGCCTAATACATCACCTTACTATGCCCCCTAAGAGCCAAGAACCTCCAAAAGAGCAGAGAATACAAGAGGCAATTGCTGCTTACAACTCTGAGCACTTCCGTACCCCTTCTGCATCTGCAAATGCCCATGGGATCCGACCTGAGACCATTCTTAATCGCATAGCCGGAAAGACGTCTTCCTATCAGCAAGCGCATCAATTCCAGCAGAAATTAAGCCCAGAGTCCGAGTCCGCAATTGAAAGATATTGTATATTCCTCTTAGAGCATCGCTTTTCTCTTAAGAAGGCCTAGATCCGTAAGATTGCACTTAGTGTATATAAACGGCAGCTTCGCGATGCCGGCCAAGATAATAGCCAGGCAATCCTCGGTGTTAGATGGGTGGATTTATACTTAAAACGCCACCAATTCTTTTAAGTTCGATACGCTCAGTATCTTAAAATAGAGAGATCTACTGCAGATGACGATCTGCCAGCATATGTGAGGTTCTTTGATGAGTTAGAGGCTACCTATATAAAATATTATATAGAGGCACCTGATCGCTGGAATATGGATGAAATAGGATATTAAATTTATCTCAGTTAACTCATCCGCTTCGCCGAGGAATTTGAGGAGGCGGCTACCCCCTGCCCCCACCCGCGCCACAGGAACTTATAAGCTAATCAAACGGTCGCTCCAACTCATGGGTACTTATTAGCCAATAGAACGCCGCGCTACACCCTGCCACCCCTGCCACCCTAATTCCTCTGCAAAGCGTCTAAGAGATTATGGGCGCGATTTGTAAAGGCAGGCCACCTGCCTAGTAGATAACGGTTGTATCGCCTTTAATGCGGTATATCGCCCCCTAATACACCACTGCTCAGCTCGCTGATACCTCTATTTAAAAGCCCTCCTCTTGCTCTATAGAATCCATCCGCAATAGAGCCTAATTATGCCCCTAATGTCTCTATAAACGTCTCTATAAACGTCTGTACGAACGCCTACACGAATGCCTACACGAACGCCTACATGAACGCCTACACGAACGCCTATACAAATGCCTACGCGAACGCCTGCACGAGCGCCTATATAAAGCCGTTTATAAGGCCTTTAAAAACAAGCCTAAATATAACTTCTATATACTAAGACTATAATCGTCTGCATAAACGCTAGTGTAAACGCCTATATGAACGCCCGTATAAACGTCCAAATAATTGCCCATACGATTATCTCTATAAAAGTCTCTGCAATTGATCGCCCATACGAGCGTCTGCACGTCTACACGTCTGTATATCTACACGTCTACACGCCTGCACGTGGCTCCGCACGAAGCTCCGCATGAAGCTCTATATGAAGCTCTGCTGAAGCTCTGCACGAAGCTCTGCACGAAGCTCTGCTTGAAGCTCTGCACAAAGCTCTGCATAAGGCTCTGCTTAAAGTTCTATTAAAGCTCTACTTGAAGCTCTATTGAAACTCTGCTTAAAGCTCTATTAAAGCTCCATTGAAGCTCTGCTTAAAGCTCTATATAATACTCTACTCGAAGCTCTATTAAAGCTCCACTTGAAGTTCTATTAAAGCTCTGCTTGACGCTCTGCTTAACGCTCTACTTAACGCTCTGCTTGACGCTCTACTCAAAGCTCAGCACCCTAAAGGCGTCACTACAACCGCGTCGCCTGCCAGAACACGACACGACGGTAGTATAAGTATAGTTTAACCGGGCGAGCCAGTTATTGTAGGATAGAAGAGGCGCCTCTATAAATTTGGAAGGAAACGGAGTAGTAGTAGTGGAGTATGGCTATTGTTTTAATGCAACTGGTAGAGAGGGACCAGTTTCAAAAACGTGTCTTTAAACTTTAAGGCTGTATCTCGCCCCCTAATACGGTAGTTAGCTAGTTATAATTATTATAATTAAATAAAAGAAGAGATTACAATTTAAAT
>Ga0307507_10001522_pt1 | contig 51782 bp, 17 predicted proteins | sample 7_EM_MG_FD_207223 | JGI IMG/M metagenome (GOLD analysis project Ga0307507, IMG submission 207223) | Populus trichocarpa ectomycorrhiza microbial communities from riparian zone in the Pacific Northwest, United States - 7_EM | ecosystem: Host-associated > Plants > Roots > Unclassified | place... | reverse complement strand
CACGAAGCTCTGCATGAGGCTCTGCGCGAAGCTCTGCATACGGAGGCTCTACACGAAGCTCTACACGAAGCTCTATACGAAGCTCTACGTACAGAGGCTCTGCACAAGGCTCTGCGCGAAGCTCTGCATCGGGTCCCCGCTATATTCCCGATAGCGTCTACACGTGTCTCTGCCTATGTAGCCGCCTTATTTTTTACCCTTCTTTCCTTCCTTACATCCTCCCTACCTAGGGAGGCACTAGAACGGCAGCCAGCAGAGGACCGTTGCTAGAACTAGATAACTATCACTAGAACTAGACAACCATTACCAGAACCAGACGACCATCGCCAGAGCCAGACAACTATCGCCAGAGCCAGACAACTGTCGCTAGAACCAGACAACCATCGCTAGAGCCAAACGACCGTCGCCAGAACCAGACGACCGTCGCCAGAGCCAGACGACCGTCGCCAGAACCAGACGACTGTCGCCAGAGCTAGACGACCGTCGCTAGAACCAGACGACCGTCGCCAGAGCCAGACGACCGTCGCCAGAACCAGACGACCGTCGCTAGAACCAGACGACCGTCGCTAGAGCCAGACGACCGTCGCCAGAACCAGACGACCGTCTCCAGAGTCAGACGACTGTCGCCAAAACCAGACGACCGTCGCCAGAGCCAGACGACCGTCGCCAGAACCAGACGACTGTCGCCAGAGCTAGACGACCGTCGCTAGAACCAGACGACCGTCGCCAGAGCCAGACGACCGTCGCCAGAACTAGACGACCGTCGCTAGAACCAGACGACCGTCGCCAGAACCAGACGACCGTCGCTAGAACCAGACGACCGTCGCCAGAACCAGACGACCGTTACCAGAACCAGATGACCGTCGCCAGAACTAGACGACTGTCGCCAGAGCTAGACGACCGTCGCTAGAACTAGACAACCGTCGCCAGAGCTAGACGACAACGACTAGCCAGCGAGCACTATAAACGATTCGATCGATTGATCGAATCAAGGTAGCACAGACAGGTAGGCACAAATAGGGAGATGCTGACGGGTAGGCAGATACAGATAGGTAAGCAGATGCAGATAGGCAAGCAGATGCAGACAGGTAAGCAGATGCAGATAGGCAAGCAGATGCAGACAGGTAGGCAGATGCTGACGGGTAGGCAGATATAGATAGGTAGGCAGATGCAAATAGGTAGGCAATGCAGACAGGTAAGCAATGCAGACAGGTAAGCAGATATAGATAGGCAAGTAGATGCAGACAGGTAGGTAGATGCTAACGGGTAGGTAGATATAGACAGGTAGGCAGATGTAAATAGGTAGGCGATGCAGACAGGTAGGCAATATAGGCAGGTAGGTAAGTCAATAGGTAGATAGGTAGAAGAGAACTATCGCTATATTATATTAAATTATCTAAAATAATATTATTTATTTTACTAGCCTTATAAATAGCTTTAAAGTAGCTTTTATTTATTTAAAATATATTATTAGTATAAAAGAGGTAAATATAATTATGGTTACCAAATGCGTAGATTACTGGTAGGTTGCGCGTAGGTTGTACGCAGGCTACGCACAGGCTGCGTGTCAAAAAAACATAACATAGGCTAGTCGGTCAAGTTGCCAAATGACTTCAACTGCGCGCCAATTGCGTTAATCACCAACCATTAAGGCCATTAAAAGGGTACCATATTTTGCCAATGCACTATTATATTCTAGCTATTCTACGCATAGCCAGGTAAAAGACTATCCCTAATCCTATAAATACTCCGTAATAATGCGGATCTTAGCCTTATTAGTAGAAGGCCTTAATATCCGCTTAGTAGACGTATCTATTAGAATTAGCGTAGGCCTTAAAGGGTTGATTAGTATTATATTTGTAGTAGGGGTAGGTAGTTTAATCGCAGACTTATTAACTATTTAGCGGCGCTTTCTGCTTAACGACGCAGATATAGCTGGGGCTGATATATTTATTAATTATATAGTAGGTACTACTGATTAATTTAGTGCTATTTTTAAGGGTATAGGTGTTATAGAAGAATAGATTAATTTCGTTAAAGTTTGTGACTACTCGCTATATAAGGTTGGCTAGTAAGCCCAATAAAATATACTAAAGTCCCTTAGACCAAGGAATTGATCCCTATTTAAAAGTAGTTTAGCAGATATCCGCAAAATAAACAGTGTTATAAATTCCTTGGTCTAAGCTTACTAAGGTAATTATATTATATATTAGCCCTAGAAAAGTATAAATACTTATACTCTTCTACCTTTTATTCGGCCGTTGAAAACGGACTCTGCACCTATACATGGTGACGGCTACGAACCTAGGTCTTTAAAGTTCAGACTTAGAGCCAACGCAGAGACGTCGCACAGCGTGCAATAGGACCTGGTGGTGGTGGTTGTAAGCGTTAGGGCGGTAGTGAAAGGTTTTCACATGGGATGGTAAGATCTTGAAAACCACCACTATTGGTACCCCTTCACGATAACGGCTACTACTACACTATTCTCTTAAGGCACCTGTACGATCCAACATGGATATGTAGCATTTGATAGCATCCCCCGACCCCCAATAGAAAGCATTAACAACCTCTTATATTAACGAACGAGCGAACGAACAGACGAACGAGTAAATATACGGCCCCTCCTAACCCCTAGGGCGATTACCCGCGGAGCATGCGGTTACTTGCCGTCAACTACTAAATACCTAGTAGCCTAGATTGCGACCCACGGTTTTCCCTATCTTCTTTTAACGGAGTAGTGACCCTAAGAAAGGGCCTAGCTGGGGCCTAGGCACAAAAGATACCCAAATACAACATATCCCGCTGTTAGTATTATGGTAGTTAGAACGGATGAATCCCCCTTACGCCTTTAATAGGCCCTAGGGGGGGGGAGGCATAGCGTATATAGCAATAGTTAAACAAGAAATAGCATATAGGGGATGGCCAAGATATAGGAAATAACAATAACAACAACATAATAATTAATTGGCAAGGCCTAGCTGGGACGTAGTGAACCCCAGCTTGGATAAGCTAGAGGAGGAAGCAGTGGTTCCCAAGGAGTTCAAACATTCAAGGAGGACAGGACGTAGCCATAGGCCCATAGGGCCGCTGCTACGGACGGACATGGCAAGCTGGGGTTTTTTATCCTACTAAGGTGGCTTATAGGGTTTTTCCTCCCCCAACCCAACTGCAGGGTTTTCTTTATGTAAACTATAAGTTTTCCCCCTGTGACGGAGTAGTCTGCGTGGGCCAGTAGGATCCGTATCAGACGTTAATCAAAGAATTATTATCTACCTTTTATTCTAGGGCGCGATTTAGCCTTAAAATAATTTATTTTCTAAGTTAATTAAAAATGAGATGCTTTATAGCAACTAAGTATAATTTATAAAATAGGTATAATTTAAGGACTGGGAGGAACTACGGCGGACCTTTCCAAAAGGGTAAGTTTAGTAATTTCTTTAAATATGTCCTTTTTTACCGCATCTAAAGCATTCTTAATTTATAGCTTAAGTTTTTTATTTATTAGTTCCTAAGGGTATATAGGATTTAGTAATATTAAGGTCTATAGGGTTATATATAAAACCTTTAGGTTTTAGAGACGGATTGTGCTTTAGGGTATATACTAGTTTTATAGAGTTTTAAATATAAGATATAGTTAGCTTTAGAGAATAAGTCTGTGTATTATATTAAAGGTCCTTATTAATTTATTAATATATTATAGCAAATTTAGATAGGTCTTTTGGCAGTTCTCTACCTACTAATTATACTCTAATTTTATCTAAAATGGCTTATTAAAGGGCAGCGACTCTAGCGACTTTATCCTAATTTAGCTCGCTAATAAGGCCTAATTTTTTTTAAAAAGAAGCTAGTAAAGTTTTAGTTCCGTTATTATAGGTTTTTAAGTTTAGTAATAGCTGTATATTTATAAATACCAGAATCTTATTATTGGAGAAGACGTAGCCGGATTTGGAGGTTCCTACCTCCCGTTTTGGGAGGCAGTTTCTCCTCACTTAGACCTATGTCTGTCGCCGCTTTTACAACGTGCTAGGCATGCCAAGGGCGGCAGGGTCTCCCTCACCAAACTTAGAAGCGTGCTGTAGCCCTATAACGCACCTCTTAAAGCCCCAAATGTCCCTTAGCGACTATTTAAGAAGCTATAGACCGCCGCCTACCTGATCCTGTCTCCACCTTCATCCTTATCCTCCGCTAAAAGCACTACCCTCATATAATGAAACCTCCCTTCTGTACTACGCTCTTTTAACCCTTTTCCCGCAGTAGCTACGTATGCATTTTCCCCTACTATTATGTCGTTTACTTCTAATACTTAATTTCTAGGTTTTTACTTATGGGGTTTTTTACCCTACCCCGCTTTTAAAAACGCCTATCTCCTATAGAGCCTTTTTCAGCGTTCCTATTAACAGCAGTTGCTCTTAAGCTAGATTTTGCGCATAGGTAACTGGCAGCTACTAAAGTATAAGACACTACGCGTTTAACCACTATGCCCTCTTAAAGTAAGAAATAGTAAAATATAGATTTAGCCTCTAGCTTAGACTTTGAACTAGGCAAGCCGTCTTATTCTAAGCCAGCTTTAGACTTAGATTTAAGCTCTAACTCTAGAGCTAGGGAAGACGCTAATTCTAAGGGGGAATATTTGCGGTAGAGAATTGCGTATTATAAGGACTAAGGAAGAGCAAAGTTAAAACGGAAGCCCTAGTCTACTTCTCTTATTAAGCGTGAGTTCCAAATATAGGAAAAGTTTGTTTGTATTTAAACTAAGATTTACCTTATAATACTAATAATTTATATTTAGGTTCTGCCTAAAAGTTAAGTCTAATCCAACTAAGGCCCTTTATTAGTGTGTGGCTAACACGTTTAAAACATACCTTAAATAGCGTGTAAAGAATTCTCGAATTAAGAAGAAAAGCGCGATTAAGGCATACTAAAGATAAATGCTGTACAACTTTATAGATATGGTAGGCTATAGTATAAATAATGGCGCAGAACTTAATATAAAAGATATAGGGCGATCTTTGATTTTTTAAAAAAAAAAAACTTAGCTAATTTATTATAGTGGATTCTAACATACTTAACGCCAATATATAAGCTAGACACATTAGAGAAAGAAAAGGATGTAATATATATATAGGACTTATATGTAATTATTAATGCCTATTAAACAATGGACGCGAAGCCTTGCTATAGTTGTTTTTAAGTGCAAATAGAAGCAATCCTCCTCCTCTTTAGTGCTACGGCAATAAGACCCCAAGCTCTTATTAAAAGTTTAAGCGTAAGAGGCTCCAATAAAGCGCTTTTATATAAATATATTATAATCCTAAAAGTTCGCGATGCGAAAAACTTTAATTAAACTATAACTGTCGCCCTTATGAGTCTTATACATATTAAGAATTCTAGAGGCAAAGGCGGATAGTATATAGCGACGCCGATTAAAGATGGCGCGAATAGCGCTAATAGACCTATAGTAAGAGGTTTATTTTCCGTCTTAAAAGCATCCTAGCTTTTTATATTCTATCCTATCTTATAAGCCTTGCTATTGCGGATAATGCATTTTAACGCCGTTATACTTTACTAGAAGAGATTTTTAGACTTAAAATCCTAGCAAATAAAGAGAGTCTTAAAGTGAAGTTTAAGAAGGAGATAGAGAAACGACCCATCTTTCGAGATATTAAGATAATGGCTAGTTATGGGGAAGTATTGGATACTAAAGCATTCCCTTACCAGAAATGCCGCGATTACTATATATAGTTAGGCCGAGTGGCTGGGTTTAAATAATCGCTTAAACTTTACTAGCTGCGATAAGCGTCTAAAAGGAAATTAAATAGTAAGTGTTTAATTTAATATAAGTGTATCTATTAACTAAGCTTTCTAGGCGCCCTTACTCTAGAAGAGTGAAATTAGATAATAGGTTATTACGGCAATACCTACTAACAGTTTTATTTACCTGATTTAATTAAGCGCGATTTCCAGTTAATCTACTTTGGGACTTTATTACAGGACGACCTTATCTAATATACCGCATGGATAGGGATCTTAAGGGACAAGCGGGCCCCTATAGGTCTAACTAATAAGCAGAAGCTTAAATTCCAGTTAGAACTTAATTAACACCTTAATATTTTATAGCTTTGCGAGAAACGAGAGCGATATAAGCAAAAGATTAGGAGCCAGGGATATTGCCCTATTGCTGCCGTAAAGGGAACAAAATTATATAACCGTTACAACGAAGCTAGACGTAAACTTAACAGTGTTATAAATATCCTACGCAAATAAAAAGAGGACTAGGTTATTCTCAATTTTTACAACGCCATTAACGATTATAATATTAAAAAACAGCTTAGTAGTAGTATTGGGACGGACATTCCCACCTGTTTAGCTATATAGTATAAATTTTACAAACATGCTGCTATTGCCAAACTGCTATTTTAGCCGCTAAACGAGCTCTAAGAAGGGCATGCTATAAAACTCTATATAAAGTTTATCCGCAATCTCGTTAAGTATTATAATCAATAAGAGAGCTGGCAGAATGGGATTTTAAGCAAGGCTATTGGATTTTAACTTAGGTCTAAAGTAGACTAAAGTATAATAGGCGTAAAAAGAGGTGTAAGTGACACCAATACTAGTACCTATTAATAGGCAAAGCGGTAGAAAGAATAGATTAGCTTAAACTTGCCTTTTTAAGAAACCCTAAATAAGACATAGAGCGCGGTCACGATTAAGGAAGAGGGTATTAAGATAATATAGCTGCTATATTCTATAATGTTTACTAATCTTGTTTACCTTATCTATATCAGCAATAATTAACTTTTAACGCTAAGGCAGACCCGCCTATTTGTGAAGAAGGATATACTATAGAAGTATTTTAATAATCACATTGTAGAAGGAGTGTTTAGGTAAGGGTTCCACTATAAGCATCCTTATTGTTTAGAGTAGATTAAAGGACTTAAGCATTTCAAAAATTACGTAGCCCTTGTGTATGGCGTATGGTATTCAATTAAGAGGCACCACTAGGTAAGTCGCCTTACTTATGCGAGAATCCTATACTGACCCTCTAGTACTAATAGAAAGGTATATAACTAGTAAATTTAGAACTATGCGCTTAGTATACATAGAACCTTTTCCTAGTTATTATATACTTATCTTATTATTCTTTATCGATTTTTATTTTATTTTATTAGTTTGTTATTATTTAATCCTATTCTAGTATTTAATAGAATAGATGCAATGACTGGGATTTTATAATTCTAATAGACGCTATTACTGCAACTAAAGAATTCTAGACCGAATTTGGGGACATTTTAATATCTTTAGGTAGAGCTCTGGTTATTTAAGGGGTGGGTTATATATCAGTTAGGTTTCTAAGTAATATATTAGGTAGCTAATTAACTATTCTAGTTGCCTATTACCCTCTCCCCTCCCCCCCTTTTATTTCTATACCTTCCTTACATATATATAGAGGCCCTAGAGCTATATTTTAATAGATAGAGTTCTTATTCTTTGCTTCTAATTAACTTCTAATTAATAGAACAATATCTAAGATAGGGGCTACCTAAATTGTAGCTCGCATGGTCCTTGCGTATTCGTTATTAGCTGCCACATCCCTAGCGCTAATAAGAATGTCTTATAATGAAATAGGATAATTATTATAGGCTTATGATAAAGAGAGTAATGTAGAGCTACCTATAGGATAAGCCTATTGGAATGTAAGCCTATTGGAATATAAAGAGAACCGGTAAATAGAGGTAAATGTGGGGTTAGCGCACCTAGAGAGGCACTAATATAGTATCATTATGCCGACCGACCCATTGTCATATCTATGACTTTATTGGCTATATTGGGAGAAGGCGGAAGTGGAGACTAGTGGCGTTAGCCAGTTTTGTATTGCTATCGGTTAATTAGGTTAACGTGGTTAATATAGTTAATAGGGTTATTAGAGTTAATAGAGTTAATAGGGTTAATAGGGTTAATAGCCCCACCTTAGCAAACGGTACTCCGCGTAGCGATACTAACTTCTTATTTTAACGCCACTATATATAATAAGTCTTACCGCTAGGTCTAAAGCTAGTAATATATAGGCTGTTACTAGACATTTTAAAACTTAATAGAAGCGGTTCTTACTAAGTAGGGATATAAGTATAGCCTTGACTCTTGGTAACAAAGATCGGTAGATACTTATATGGGAGGAAGCCGAACGACTTTGCTTATTATACTTAACATACTCTGCTTAGTTTAAGGTTTTTATAGATAAATAAGAGGAGCTTTTAGAGCGTTTAAATAAGCTACTAGCGGCTAAGAATATACCCTAGGTAGCCACTAAAGTCCTTAATTAGCGTATAGCATAAGCCATTAGGAAAGCCCATTGTTAGTTTTATTATATTACGGTTAGAACACTTATACTAACTTAAGTTTTAGCTTTATTAAATACAGCGTTTGGGGAGGAAGTAAGCAAATTAACTAATTAACCTAAGGCATTAACTAAGCAATATAATCCCATAAGAGATATAGATGGGTAACCTATGTGTTATAGACCCTGTAAGGCGTAAGAGTGGAGGGGTGTTGCTTAGAAAGGTTGTTATAGTTTTATAAGTAGTTTATATATTAACGCTAGCAGTGCCCCTACTTTTAAGTCTTTTTACTTAAGGAGGCTTATTTATACTAGACTTTATTAAAGAGATTGGGCTTTTAAAGGGTTAATAGAAAGACAAGGAGCCAGATAGAAAACGTTTATATTAATCTCTAACATTAACATATATGGTTATAGCCAAGGTGCGCACGTAGACAATATGCCTTATTTCGCTGCTATATACCTTATAGCACCCATCTTATATACTATACAAATGATATAAACCGGCGATCAATATATAGGCTATAAAACACGTTGTAGATAGAATGGTATATACTTTACGACTTAACTCCCTCCTACTTGTTAATATAAGACGTATATTTAGCTTCTGTATATAACTAGGACTGGCACTAGGCCCTAGTATACAGCCCCATACTTTAAGCCTATTACTTAGCTTAGAGTTAAGAGGATATTAGTATAATTTAGCACTCTAGTACTTACTAGCTTAGCTATCTAAACGCCTCTATACCTATAATAGCCCGCTAATAATTTTTTTTATAGGTAATTAGCATTCCATTTTTGTTTTTTAGGTTATTTAACGCCTCTGATTTTAGACCTATAAATACTTTCGCACGAATCTCTTTACTCTTTAATATTTTTAGTCTTTTAATTTGTCTAAATTAAGGTTAAGGATATAGTATATAGTTAATTAAAGATAGTTATACACTTAGCTTTAAGAACACTCCCCTAGTATTTCTAATATTTATAAAATTGTGTCCCTAGTAATATGTTCTGTATATAATATATAGAGCAATTGCCAGCTTTTATATGTAAGTTTTTATAGCTTTATATATTATAGCTTATTTAGCTTCTAATACTAAAATAGAGTAAAATTAGCGATAACTAAAAGAAGGAATTTAAGAGATAACGCAATATTATTTACTCTTATTTTAAAGACTATAGGTTAATAATGGATAATAAAGAAGATAAGGCTCTTTAAAACTTTATTAATTACTATAATGCTTATAACTATCTGGAGAAAGTTTAATATTTAAAGGAGATGCTGCTTAACCTTAATTAGGGTAAGACCTAATAAGAGATATTTACTAAGAAAATATTATAGAAAGGATAGGAGACATTAAGATATGGAATTTAAATATACTATAGGCCTTAAGAAGCTCCTAGATGTGACTTAGTAATAGTATAGCAGTGCTTAATGGATTATCTCCCCCGTTATAGCCGAATATGCAATATAACTTTTATTTAATTTATTTAAAGGGGCATTATCGCCAGGTATGTCGTAATATTATTACTTTAAATGCTTATTTTCTATAGTTGGAAAACCCTTCTTTAAAGAGCGACTAAAACCTACCCCTTACTAATTTAGGTATTTTATTTTAGTAGGCGGAACGCCTAGGTGCTAAGATTAGCCCCTAACCATTAGTGCTAACAGCGGGCCCAAAAATAGGTCCTATAGGCGCTGGTTTTTTTTTTGCTAGGTAGTAAGGGATAATAGTATAAGAGAATCTAACTCTATAAGCCGCAAGGGCTAAATCGCTTAAATATTAGAAGGAAGTATATAGGTATATATAATAGCGAGCTAAGGTAAAACTAGAAAGCTTTAATTAGGGATTATTTTAAAGTGGATTAATCTAAAGCGTAGCGCCCTTTAAATATATAGTTAGGATCTTAATGGATTTAGCGGCTGTGGCTTAGGTCCTATAAGCTTAAAGGTTATAGAAGCTAGAGGATCCTACAAGCTAGGTAGTTATATAAGTAGGGTAGTTTAACCTAGCGCCCTCTAATTAACACCTAGCGTGTAAATAGGGTATTAATAGGTTTAATAACTTTGTGGTTTTAATCCTGCGAGCTAGGTAATCGTGCAAGCTAGATACTTATACGAGCTGGGCGATCCTATAAGCTAGGTGATTATGCGAGCTAGGTAATTATACAAGCTGGGCGATCGTGCGAACTGGGTAATTATGCGAGTTAGGTAATTATGCGAACTAGGTAATCATGCGAGCGGGGTAATCATACAAGCATAGTGCTCATAGGAGCTGGGCAATCCTGCGAGCTAGGTAGTTGTGTAAGCTAGGCGATTATACAAGCTAGGTGATCGTATAAGCGGGGCGATCGTATAAGCAGGGTGGTTGTGCAAGCTGGGTGATCTAACCTAGCGCCCTCTATTAACGCCTAGCGTAAATAGGAAGTAAATATTAGGAAAATACCAGAACTCTAAAAAAAAGAAATATATAAGTCCTAGATTTAGAAATATTAAAGGAGTTCCTATATAAAGACTTCTATAAACTTTATAATAACTTAAAGCCCCCTTATATATACTTGGAGAAGTTCCTATATAAACAACCCTATAAGCATAGCTATAAGTCTAAGCCCCCTTACGTAACCTAACTACCCCTCCCTACTATACCAGAATAGATAAACAACCGCTGTATACTATAAGTAGAGAAATGATTTAAATAAAAAGAAAACACTATAAAATAATATATTTATATCCTTAAGATATAAATCTATAAGTACTGTAGTCTTAAACACAACTAATAGTTACTAAGGTGGCATGCGTCCTAGGTCTATAAGAAATTCAAAAAATCCTAAGTTATTAGCGTAGATTTACCTTCTATTATCGCTTTTAAGGTAGTAAATAAATTTATCTAAGTAAAAGTATAGATTATCGCGAATGCTTTATAGCTCGCTATAAGTCAAGCGGGTAGAGACTTGGTAGGAATAGTAAAATATTATTTTGTTTCGTGATAGGCTAAACGAAAAAAGGCCAAAGTTTTAACCCTTTTACCAGCTTTTATTAGAAATCTTCTTTATATTTATATCCCATACTTATAGATTTAAGACTATAAAGCTAAGGCCACTGTATTTAACCGTCGCCTATATAGCCTTGTTATTTAATATCTCTTTATTATCTGCTCCTATTTCTTAATCTTTAGTACTAAAACCATTTTCTCTGTTATATAATGTCTCTGCGTCCTATTCTTGATCCTTATTGCTAAAGTCACTTTCGCAACTAGTCTACGCCTCTACGTCGCTGTTGTTATCTCTAAAGTCGGTTTCTCTATCCATAAATGCCTACTTAGTAGCTAGCAATTTAGGGGTAGTGTACTTATAGGTACTTAAGGGTTGCGGGATACTACTTAAGGAGTTATAGTCGATACTATTAGGATATGGAATATGTCTATAGACCTCTAAGTACTAGCTGCTTAGCGCCTTAAGTAAAAGATCTCCCCTAACGTAAGGCAGATTAATAGGAGTTAATTACCGCCCGTATAAGGCGGAGCGCTTATAAATGGCTTAGCTAGAATACTAATTAAACTACCTTGTAGGCACCAATAGCTCCTTTGCCATAGATGGGGTGTTAATATATGAGATTGACTGGCTAGGATAAGTCTACTGCTTAGGCAGTGTCTTGCCCCGGGAAGGATGGGTGTTAGAAGTGGATTATATAATATAATTCCTACTAAGAGAGGCGTTATTAAGGGTTATTGTTAACTTCTAATTCTAGTTTATAACTTTATGCAAACGCTTCTAAACCCTACTAAGGCATATAGCGTCTATTAGAAATTGTTAGCTATTTAAGTTTAGCAACAGCTTAGCTGATAGCTACTCCTAATAATACCTTACTTATAGATCACTCTAGGCGCCTATAGTCTTGGGTATAGATAATACGTAAGCTAAAAGTAATTACAGCCACTAAATATTATACTATAGATACTACATAAAGTAGAAAAGGGCGGCTAGTATGCTCTGTCTTTCCCTTCTACCTTCTATCCTAACTCCGCTCTAGGAGAGAAATGGAATATAAATATTGTGCTCCTAGTTTTTATATGCTATTAATTTAACTTATCTTTAAATTTAACCTTTTGACTATATATCCCTTATTATCCCTATAAGAATACCAGATATTATATATGTTACCTTAACTAAGCTTAAATACGTTGCTAATATAACCTATAGGTCCTTAATTGGTACTTATAAAAACATTATAATATGCTATCGCCCTGAAGATAATATACCTATTTATTAACTTACTGGAAACCTCGAATTATTTTAGAATTGCATTAATAATAAAGATATAGTATCTGCTAGCAGGGAGAAGAAATAATTGTAGCTTTCCGACCCTATATAGAAATAAATGCCTTATACGCCTACTTAAACACCTAATAAGGTTAACTCTTATAAAATCGATGATAATATGGAGGGTAATATACAAGAGGATATAGAAATATATGCTAATTACCTTAAGAGCTTGGAAGGCCGCAGCGAAACTAAGATAGTCTTACCTAAGCTAATAGAGAGCCATGATGAGGCTAAGATAGACTTACCTTAACTAAAAGAGGGTTATATTAAAGGTTTACTAGTGCCTTTAGGTATGTTTATAAAACACCTATATATTGTTTAGTAATACTAATAATTAAGTAGAGAATAGTTTGGCTAATCCTATAAACTTCTTTAAAGATATACCTCCCCTAACTAAAACATTAACAATTTCTAATGCTATAATTTTAGATGGATAACTAAAGTATCTCTTATTATGGTTGCTAACTTACTATATAATAGAGGACTTAAAGCGTCTCCAAAACCCTAGATATAGATTGGTTGTATCTATATATGGTCCTATTATAGTAGTATATTAGTATCCTACCTGGGTTTTACCTGCGGGTATACCGTATAAGAGACTTATATTATACTATATTAAGAACCTGCGTTACCTTTGTTATTATGCTAGGATATATAAACCGCTTAATGATGTTATAATAGAGATAGCTTAGAGGGGTAAACTATGTAAACAAAGAGACTAACTAGGAGAGGCGCTAGATAATTATTTAGAAGATCTATTAAGGAGAGGGATATGTAAAAGAAAGGTGGATTGTACCGTAGATGGAGCCTCTAAGAAGCTAAAGAAATAAGAAATTTCTTATAAGAAAAGATTTTCGTAATTTTTTTTTCTAGCGTTAAGAATTAAGGCGCCAATTAGGATTTCCTTGGCTTGGTATTGTTTTTCTATCTAGTTGCTTTTATGTCAAGAGTATCTTGTTGTCGTTTATAGTAGTAACTCTTTGATTAACGTCTGATACGGATCCTACTGGCCCACGCAGACTACTCCGTTGTTGTCGTTTATATGTATATTAAATTGAAGTTAAGAACTCGCTTATAGTAAGCTTATAGTCCTCCACCTTTATATACTTAGTAGCGATAAGTTAGCTACCCTATAACTCGCTTGGCCCTCTATAAAGAATTAAAGTTAAGGTATTAAAGTCTTTGGCGTTTTTATAGGTAATTAGGGTGTAGGTTAACTCTGAATTTTGTATTAATAAGGTGGGAATATTAAGAATAAATATAGGATATCTCTCTTAATATTGGCCTAAGTTGTAACTCTAAAAATAGGATCTTGTTTTAAGAACTGGATTTAATTCTAAAGACTGTATCCTATCCTAATTCTAAGCCAAACGTACCAAACGTGGCTAAAAAGGTATAACGTTAAGCTATGTGGTTTAACGGTCTTGGAAGAGAGGAGCTATTTTTAGTTATGGCTTAAGTTATAATTCTAGGAACAGAATTTAATTCTAAAACCAAGATCCTAATTTAGGTTTACGAAGTAGACCAATTAACTGCTGTAAAAAGGGCGTGATTTTGAAAAAGGATTTGGTTCTAAGAACTAGATCCCGGTTATAGGAAATAGGTTAATTAAGCGCTGTAAAATAGGGTTGGCTATATCTATATTTGGCATATTAGGTTTAGCTCGTTTTAGGACCAGCTATATAATTAATTGTGGGTGCTTGCACGATTAACCTAATAATTAACCCGCTGTCGCTAGCTATACCTTGCCTAGCGCCTTTTAGTATCGCTATATTAGAGCCTTACTTTATTTAAGCCTTATGCGTTACGGAATAAACTAAAAGCTAATAACTATGATTACTAATAAATACTGCCTATAACTTTCTAATAATACCGGAACCCTATATGCGTACTGCATTTTTAACCTATATAACTAGGACTTAAACGATATTCCTACACTTTGGGTTATTATAGCTTAGTAATTAACTAAGCCCTATAAAGCCTCAGTCTAAGCTATATTAGATTGGCTTAACTTTTCTACGCCTAAACTTTAAATCCTCTTTACGTTCCGCTCGTACCTTGCTTTCTCCCTTATACTTTCTTCCCTCGCTATTCCCTTATTTTAAGACGCGCCTAATATATATTCGACCTCCCTATACTTATTTACTTCTCTACTATCTTATGTATAACGCTAGCACTTTAAGCAACGAAGTATATAAGGGTGATTAGGGTCGGATAGATAACTACTATTCTTAATGTAATATATAAACTCGGCGCTGTAACTAATATTATGATAGGTCCTAGTCTTATAGAGGGTATTAAGATAGTTATTAATGTTTTCGCTTTTGCGCTTAGCCGCGGCGCACCTTACCTTGGCGGATTAAAGTAGTAATTCTATTTGTTATAGCTGAGATTGGATAGCTTAAAGTTTCTATATAAAAATTTCTTCTATATCCTTGGATGCGGTAATTGCCGTCCGTATAATGCTAATAGTGAAATCGCTTATAACGTCTAGCTTTATAAAGTTTTTAAGTTTAACAAGTTTTTTAATACGCTCGGCCGCTGTTAAGGTAATTATATTATACAATGCTAAGTTGCCTATTAGGCTGAAGATATCCTTAACAATATTAGGAAACCTGTTTACGGACCAGCTGGTTTCTAGAGTGTGTTTGATTTTTATATTTATAAGCTCTTTTAGCTATAGTATATTATAGTAATTAGTAATTGCATTAACACAGACGTAGCGAAGTATGATATTGGCCGTTATTGGCCGTGTTATTGTGTCTTTACTATTGCTACTGTTATTGCCTAGTTTAGATAGCGATGAGGTATTAGTGTTATTAAGTTACGCTACCTCTAATTTTATAGATTAAAGTCTAAATATGGATAAATTGGGTTAGCGTGCGAATATATCCCTTACCTTAGCCGAGTATTTCTATACCTGCAATATTAGATCCTTGCTCCTTTTTGCCATTATTATAGTCCCTCTTATATATAAATTGGATCATTTTTTAATGGTGCCGGAATTGAACTCGTTAATATTTATGATATTAGTCGCCGCTTCCTACCTATTAGTTAGTTAGGGTTAATTCCACTAGACATTTAGTTAGATTTTACCTAAAAGCCTCTATTATAAGTAGTTGCAAATATAGGAGATTGGGTATATATAATTACTTTATAGACTTTAAACTTTAGTCCCTAGTATACAAGTTTTAAGTCGCTATATTTCTCACTGTCTATAAGCTGCGCTAAGCTAAGTAGAACATTTTTAGATAATATATTTCGTTGGTTTTCTTTTCTAGTTCTAGTTTTAACTGCGTCTTAAGTAATATTTAAGGGAGTGATTTAGTGTTAAATAGGATAATTAAGAATAAGAACTCTGCTTTATTAAATATAGCTTTAGAGCCTTTATGTATATTATTATTAGCTTTGTCTAATCTATAACGGATTTAGTTAATTAGTTAGAGCCTTAAATATTAGTCGCTTAACTAAAACTAATATGACTTCTAAAGTTCCAGGTAGATATTTAGGTTTATCCCTTCTCTTAAATATAGGTAACTAAATTAAAGAGGGAAGCTCAGAAAGGGATTATAGACCGAGAAATTACTCTAATTGCGTGCAGTTGGGAGGGCCCTACATTTTAGGTTATTGTGGCTTAGCATTTGATTAAGCCCTGCGAAGCCTTAGTCTAAGCCATATTGGATTAGCTTGACTTTTCTGTACCTAATCTCCGATCCTCTGTATGTTTACTCGCACCTTGCTTCCTTCTTACACTTTTCTCCCTAGTTATTTTCTCATTGTAAGACGCGCCTAACGTGTTCTCGACCTTCCTATACTTATTTAATTCTCTGCTATTATACTGTCCGTTATATACTAGCCTCTTTAATCTCCCCTTCTTACCTACCTACCCGCCTGCCACGTTGGCCCTCCTGACGTAGCTCTCGGCGCGTTTATTTGTAATGGCGAATCTCTTCTAATTAGAGATAATTAAAACGAAACCTATTAGAGAAGAACTAAATGACTTTCGCGATTTATTTAACTTGGCTTATTAAAATCTAGATATCTTTAGCTCTTTGGATTTGTTGTACTAGATAGGTAATAAAGGTAATTGCTAATATACCTATTATAAGTTTCTATCTAACGTTTATAGAACTAAAGGATATTTTGCTTGATTTAATACTAGCTCTATAGAGCCTTCTTGTTTTTTATTTATTGCTATCTAATGGCGGCAATAAAAGCCTTTTTGTTAATCTATTGAGATTTAATTTAGCGGTTAGTTCCGACGACTTTAATATTAAGCGGTTCCTTCCTCTTCTAAATATGATCCTTTAAATCAAACCTAACGAGGTTATCTAGGAAATGGTGTATGCTACTATTATAGAGTTTATACCTCCCCCTTAACCGCTACTATTCTACGTTTAAACCCCATATCTATGTAATATAAGTAGTTTCGCCAACTCGTCTGAATACAGGAAATACGTGGATGATGTTTTGAAGGAGGAGCTAGGCCCTCTTTATATGGGGATTCCTGGCTTATATAAAGCATTCTTTAGGGAAGTGGAAGGTCTTAAAGAGGCAAGCGCTGCCGTTTTTAAGAAATGTAAGGAGGGGGACAATCCACTGTACGCTAAGGGCGGCTGGCGTGACTGGCCTAAAAGCATAGAGCAAGATAATGTCCTAGAGTGGTTTAATAACCTAATTAAATTATTTTTGGGCTTTATAGAGGAGTATGGGTCCGCCCTAAAAACATGATGAATGCTTATTATATACACTAAGCAGCCTTTATAAGGGTCTATAGCAAAGCAAAAGCCAGATATTGGTTTTGTGGATAATCTAATAGCTAGTAAAAGCTCTTAATACTATTAGTTATATATACTTGTACTAGGAGAGCTAAAGAGTAATTTAAATACTGACATAGCCTTATAGGCATGGTTTAATTTAGGAAAATATATAAGAGAAGTCTTCGCTGCTTAGGACACTCGTTACTTTATTCTAGGCTTTACCCTCTATAGATCTATTATATGGCTATAGGAGTATAACTGGGTAGGAGGCATTATATTATTACTATTTAATATTAATAAAGACGGACTATAATTTACCTTAGTAATGTTAGGGTTTCTCTTAATAAATAAAGAGCAGCTTAGGTTTAACCCTACTATTTTAATATTAGACGGCAAATAATATATTAAGGTTGTGTGTAATAATTAGACTAAGCGTCTTATCCTTAACAAACTTATAAAGCAGGCACCCTATATTACTGGTTAGGCGACAACTTACTAGAAAGCGCACTATAAGGGTAATACCTCTAAGATACCTCTTGTTATTAAAGACTTATGGTAGTACCTAAAGCGTAAGGAAGAAGGCGAACTGCTATATAAGGTAGCGGAGAAAGGAGTGATTAATGTGGCTAGGTACTATTACCATAGGACTATTTATATAGGTGGATAAGATGATGATATCTTTAATATCTATAAGGGGCTGGATATTACTAAAGCGATAAACTATAAGCCTGAAAGCCTAATAGTGCCTTTAAGCGTAGCTAGAGTGTAAGGCAGTGTAAGGAAAGGCCAAAGCACTAGTAAAAAGAGGTTATCCAGCTATATTAACGCCCGTTACCGCCCAATAAGCGCCCGTATTCGAGCTCTCCAATTAAGCGCCCTATTATGTAGAATTGGGTATATCGACGCGTTATTACTTGCGACTATAGAAAGGCTCTTTATAAGGTAAGCTCTCCGGCTGCAATGCTTGCTGTGCTAAAGGGTGGCATTAAAGGATATAAGTCTTTATATACGTAGGCTGGTATCCTCTAATGTAACATTTTAATAGGCAACCTCTTAATGAATAAGGAAGATAACAATCCTTTTTAGAAGTTATTCTTAATTAATCTCAATCTCGCGATTAAAGAGAAGTGAGAAGGACCTTTAGGAGTATGGGGCAAGACTAGTATAAGAGTGTTTATAGCTATAGGAGTGCTTTTAGGCGAGAAATATTCCTTTAGGCATAATTTAAAGTTGTTCTTCTAGGTGCTTTTTTAGATATGCATTTATTATAAGGGTCTAAATAAGAAGCGTAAGCCTATTTTAAGGTTTAAAAAGTGGAATTATGTAAACACTAAAGAGCTAGTAGAGCTGAAAAAGGGGTGCGTAGCCTATAAAGAGTATTTTATTAAAATAGCAGAGGAGTACTTTATACTGTACTACCAGTTATTAAAACCTTTGGTTAATAGACTCCGGAAAGTAGTATTTCTAAATGGTGGAAGGTAGGAGAAGGATAATCTAGAGCTATATTTTAGGATAAAGACAATACTCTGGTAAGCATAGAAGGATCTAAAGGTGTTAGTAGAGTAGATAGAATAATATTTTATTATTCTATACTCTTCTATAGCACGACTAAAGATTTGGGCGGCTAAGGTAAGGTAGTAACCTTGGTTAAAACGCATGTAAAACAGCGTAGGGTAGGCTAAATAAACCTAGGAAAGCGGATAACCTAATCTTCCGCTAGATTATTAGGTCCCTATACCCTACTATTTTATATAGGCTTTATTTTTCCATAAAACATATAATTTACTCCCTAGCCTATTAGAAGCCGCCTTGTGCCGCCTAAATAGAGGCTATAGGAGAATTAATCCCCTACTCTAACTAATCCCCTACTTAAATAAGTCCCCTACTTAAACAAATCCCCTACGGGAGCTAATACCTATGTGTTTTGCCACCCTATAGGAACTAGTCCCCTATTTTAACAAATCCCCTGCGCTAATAAATCCCCTATAGGATCTAGTCCCTTACTCTAATGAATTCCCTGCGCCAATAAATCCCCTATGCTAATGAAATCCCCTATGGATACTAATGCCTATATGTTTTACTGCCCTATGGGAACCAATCCCCTGCGTCTTGTATTTCTATATAGCTTTTGCTCCCCTATAGGAGCCTATAGCTACGTTTTTCTTTTCTTAGGTCTACTAGTAATTCGCCTGCGCTATAGCCTACTATATAGGCCTTGTTATTATAGGAGTAAGCAAGTATATAGGTTTATGCCCTGTATGGAAATCTTAAGAGTAAATTACTTTTTACTATAGAAACCCGCTTATATAACTAACTCTATTTAGTAATATTAGATTCCACGTTTTAAGATCCTCCTTGTAAAGGTAGCTCTTATATTAGCTAAGTAAAACTTAAAGATAATATCTGCCTGGCTAAGTCTTCGTCCTTATAACGCTATAGCTTACGCTTTACCTATTCTATGGCTTCCTCTTTGTTTTCTATCTTTTTAACTATATTTGATAGTACTTTACCTAGCTTCTACGACCTATTTAAAAGAAAAGTCCTAAGTAGGGTAAACCGTCTCCTATATAAGGGGGAAGCGCTTAAAGTAGGGTGGAAACCAATTATGTCTAAGACCTATAAAACTATTAACTTATAAAAAGCTATATTATTTATAATATTTACCTTAACTTGCTTAAGTTGGTTATTAAAGGAGACCTATTTAAAGAATTTTTAAGAAGATGGAGTATTTTTTATTCAAAGCCAATTATTCCTATTCTCTACCTTATGTTCTACCTGTTTAATTATTTCCAGCCCGCCTTTTATAAATATAAGATTACCTAAGAATACTGTACGTTTAACCACTAAACTATTAAAATTAAATATCCCTAAAAAGATACGTTTACCGTAATATAGGTACGGGCTATATTGCTAGTACTACTGTATATAGTAGAGGGCAAAAATATCTTTAACCTATAGAACTATTAGACTAATATAACTAAAGGGTATATGGTATCTTTTACCTTAATACCGTTATAATCTGTACTAGGTTTATTAAAGCCCTATAGGAAATCTTTAGGAGAAATGGGAGAACAATCTAGTCTAAGAATTAAATTATCCTTCGTAATTTCCAGTAGCTTTATTACAATGTTATTCTTAAGGTAAAGGTGCTAGGTAAGAATAATAATGGTAGTGGAGGTCTAGTGGCCTCTTTATATAGGACTAGAGGATATATATTTATATGCGCTTTATAGAATATTCTCTTCACCTATAAATATTAAGACAATTTCTATAAGTCGCCTGCACCTCTTCCGTAAGGCGCGTTGATGCTTAGGCACGTATTGGTGCGATAATGGTTTTTAGAAACGGGCGGTGTCATGTAGGCCCTACCTAACCAGAAATTAGCCCTACTAAAAATTAGCCCCGCTAAAGAAAAATCAGCCCCTTTAAAGGGTCTTTATATCTATTTACTAATGCGTCTATTACTTATATCTTTCTTAAACTTATTATGTCTGCACTATAGATAGCTTCTAGTATAGATAGCAGATATTTAGATTACTTATGCGCCTTTTTATTAGTATAGAGCTAATCCTTATCCTCTTAAAAGGAGGACTTCCCCTTTTATAAAATACCTAATAGTAAAGCAACGTTACCTTATATTTTACTATATATTAAGGTATTGCTAACGCTAGGTAGATTAGTAGTATACTAATAAAAAATATTTAGAAAGTTGCCAGATAGTATACTACTAAAATCCTCCGCACTACTAAAGACGCGGTCTCTGTTAAAAAATAATATCTAGTATATTATAACAATATAAATAAGGAAATCTGGGTAAACCCTAGGGATAGCATGGCAAAGGCTATAGTAATATTAGTACTTAGCCCACTAAGTTCAGATAACGGTTTGCTAGGGTTTAGAATTTCCACAAAATATAAATACCCTAAACTTTAGAGCGGCAATATAATGGGCGTACTTAATAATACGCCTTAATACTTTATAGGGAAGGGGGGTGGATATACTTATATATCTATATGGGTCTGTACGGCCGTAGCCTTATAGGAGCCGTCTAAGGCCGTAGCCTTACAGGAGCTGTTTAAGGCCGTAGCCTTATAGGAGCTGTCCAAGGCTGTAGCCTTATAAGAGCCCTTTAAGGCCGCGAGTTCCTTGGAAGCAGAGTAGGAATGATATTGAAATGTGCGGGGAGTGCTATATTGCGAATTCTGGTTTAGGTCGAGGCTTACTATATATGGAAATATAGGGTACGAATTAAGCTAGTTATTTATTACTATAGTAGCTGGTGGAGTAATTAGCTGGAGATTAGAATTTAAATTAAGAGGAATTAATAAAGGATCTAAATAGATTTTAGGAATTAATAGAGGTTTAAAAGGGGGAGGTACTTTAGAATTTAAGTAATAGTCTAGGTTTGTATTAGAAGGAATTAATAGTAGATCTAAATAGATTTAAGGAATTAAGGTATATTTAAAAGAGAAGGATATCCTAGGGGTTAAGTAATAGCTTAGGTTAAAAAGGATTTCTAAAGGGTATAAGTAGATCTAAGAGGTAATAGTATTTTGGAAGGGTCTAAATAAAGATTGGCTATGCTATATTAGTCCCTTAAAGTCGTTAGAAATATTTAATTAAAACTCCCGTTAGGGACGGCTTGTGGACTACTTATTTTAGATAACTCGCGCCTAGTACGTTTGGTATTAGACTACTTAATAGTAGTTAATCTTTTTATACCCCTATGGCTTTGGATAGCGCTGCTAGTTTCGGGCTGACTTATGGAGTTAATATTAGCACAATAGAGATATATATCCTTTAGGTTCTTCGCCAAAGGAGACAATTCCGTCTATTTCTGGTACTATAGTTGTATTTCCATCTAAGCAATTAATATATCGAATTCTTTGGGTGCTATATGCCTTTCAATACTATTATAGGTTAGTTATTAATTTAATAGAGGTAATTAAAAACTAATATTATACTAGAATCTAGGTTATAGAGACTAATAAGTACTCTAGGTTTAAGACGACTCTATTTCTAGCTAGTAATATTATTTAGTTTAAGGCGCTCTTCTCCTAATAGATAGGCTATCTCCTATGCTAAAGTTCTAAATTATTAGCCCTTTTTAGGCTTATAACCTTCTTTCTTTAATCGCTCTACCTTATTATCTAGCGTCTTAGATAGAACAGACTTTATTAACCTGTAACTAATTATATTTTTGCCTACGTTAAGGACATCAGCTAGGTTATAAATTATGACCTAGTTATTAGCTTTTGTTAGTTTAATATATAGTTCCTAGAGAGCTTTAAGTAATCCGCCCTTAGCTAGATTATAAAGCTTAAGGAACTGTTCTAATTTATAATTATCTAGAGACTAAATTTTTATGCAAACTATAACCAGTTACTCTATGGCTGCTGGCGATAAATTTTAGTATTTTTTGGGGGTGGGGCTTTCTCTATAAAGTAGGTCTGGGCTTTTATTAGAAGGTAGAGTTCCTTATCTTTTAAGAATCCAAAATAATAAAATGAATTTAACTATGGCTTTCCTAGTCTTTAGATCTATAGGTGTTGTTAAAGCCTTTAGGGCTTTTGGGGCTTTTGCGGCTTTTGCGGCTTTTGGGATTACTAGGGTGTTCCGGAGGCCTAAGACCGTTAGGGTTTTATTTAAGCTGAGCGCCTCTCTGCGGTTAGTGGGTAAGGCCTTTAGAATTTTATCTACTACTCTTTTATAGGCTTTTACCGCTTCGCCTTTATTGGTAGAGTGTAGGAATTGCGTAAATAGCTCGATCTTATTTAACAATGACTATTATCTATGAGTATCCCTTAGGAGAGGAGTAATAGAAGATAAACCTATGGTATAATAAGGACGGACGGTATAAGCGAGCTGTAATAGTGCACTAGGAAGGACTGCTTCTCTATTTTATAGCGAATAATAATTAGCCTTGGGAAGGGAAAGGCCATGGAATAGAATTACCATGGCGCTAAAATCTATTTTACTATACTACTAAAGTAGAGAGGTATTTACAATCCTATAGGTTAATTAAACTAAGAAAAGAAGGTAATAGGGTTTAAGAGTGAGAGAAGCAGGAAACGTTATAGGGGATTATCGTTGCGATTGCAATAATAATACCCCTGCAATTTTAGCTTGGCGTGTATTAGCCCCTTGCCTTATTACCCCTAAGACGCTATACTGTACCAAACTCCACCACTATGACTTGTGCTCCTCTGAAGATCTATAATGGAAAACTAAACAGCTGATTAAAGTAAGGATGTGCAGCTATCTCCCTAGTTAATTAGACGTAGCCTACCTGCTGCCGTAAAGTCTAGAAGCTCCCGTTAATTTCTTTTTAATAATATAATAATGCGTCCCGTAAGAATTAAAGGCTAAAACGCCTTAATAAACCTAAGAATGCTTTAAATCTTAAGGGTATAGGATGGAGATGAGTGATATATAAAGCTAATTTCGCCCCGTTACGCTAGGGATGTATAATTGCCTTTACCGTCTACTTTACTAGTTGCCTTGTTACGTTCTTCTATAGCCTTTATTTGTCACTTCCTTAACTTTGCTATTTTTACCCCTTTTTTAAAACTATTCCCTAGTCTGCCCTGTTTCTGCTAGCCATTTACGGCCACTTTATTCTTTAATATAGGTGCTACTTCTTTAATAATTGGCTCGCTCTTTTAAGCCATAATTTGCTAGACCCTACTAGTCTTGGACTAGTATATTTGGCAGCCTCTTATAACCATTACTAGCAGCTAGGATTAAGATTTAAGCTATAGTGTATTAATTACTAACCTTGGCCTAGGAGTAAGTGCCTTATTATACGCTAGTATGGATCTAGAAAAGGCGTTTTTAATTATATTAAAAAGTCGTTCTAGATTAACCACTAAGCTTAAAACTTCTTCACGTTCCGGCACTTACTAACTTAAGGGTATATAAGGCCAGCAAATGGAACCTCTAAGGTCGCGTCCTAGTACCGGCCTATTAGAGATTTAAATTACTACAGGCCTAAAAGAATAATAAACGGCAGGTACGGGTCTGGGAAATCCTAACCGCCTAAAATACTAATAGGTTGCTCAAACACTTGATGATTTAATATTAAGTGAAATTCTCTACATCTACCTAGATAAGAGAACTGTGGATAAACTCTCTTACTTCTTAATTTATTTCTTCTCTAAGTCTTAACAGGAGTTCCTTAGTACTCTTTATAGAAAAACTAGAGGGTAATAAGTATAGGATATTATCTATTTAACTACTTTCCTTAAATTAATATGTAACCACTCTAACGCATATATATTTTAAGTATGTTTAATATTTCTTATACAGTATCTATTCTAATTAAATTATAGACTATAATTTAGAGGAATCTTTAAGGCTTAAAGGACTATATTAAAGAGAAAGGTGTAGAGAATGTTTTAAAGTGGAGGCCGTGTTTATCTACTCTAGACCCTTAATAGTAGTTATTTGTATCTAGCTTAGGAAACCAAATATTTTGCCTTAGCACCTTATCTTTATATCTAATAGCATTTGGTAGTATTAGGCTTATATATATACGTTCTTAGAGGTCAAGTATTAGGTAATACTAAGTAGACATAAAATGTATAACGATGAATTAGTATAATGCGCGCGGCGATAATTCTTAGCTATGCCTGCCGTACGAAATCCTTTACTAGATGCTATCTAAAGGAATGGTGGAATAGTAATACTAAAGAACCTAATTCTGTTGGTCGGAGTAGGGACTATAGCTGTTATATCCATAATGGTCCCAATAGCTTTTGTTTGATTAATATTGTGACTTCTCTATATATCTTTTAAGGGTGTTCCTCCTTCTGCTACTAATTTTACTTTTCTTTACTCTCTTCTGCGATAGCTATTTATTAAATCCGACTGCTTACGTATATAGACGTATTTTAAGCAACCTGTGTTATTATTTTAGCTTTTAAAACCTCCCTATCTTTTAAGATTTGGAGACTATATTTTAAAGAATTCCTAATAGATATATATAACTCCTACGCAGTTAATCTTATTAATGCGTTTCTTAGTTCTACCTTAAGGGTTTATAGTGTGGAAAGCCTGTATAATGAAAACAAAGCTAAGGTAGTTAAGTTGCTATGGGCCAGGCAAGATTTGATAGTGTTAATTAGCGAAACTGTAATTTCTGGCGTCCTTGTTATAAGTGGCCTAGAACCTTAGCCACTGTTAGAGGGGGATATTTATATAGTGCTACTATCTATTTAGTATAAGTTTGTAAGCTAATAAAACGAAGGTATTTTTAATAGCCTCCTAAAGGGTATTAAAAATCTACGTTAAGATAAAAACCCGGATAATATTAAGTTTTATAAGGAACAAACTTACGCTAAGGGGCATTAGTATGGTTCTTAAGTTATAGGCCTAGGGGCGTGGCTAATTTTGCGCTAGGTACTCCTAAGATTGCCTAATAAAAATCTCTACTCTTTCTATATACGAGTCTTATTAGAAGTCTAGTCTGGGTAAAACACTTATTAAAATGGTAGTAGAAAAGCAGGACGAAGAGGGAAAGAAGATATGGATGTTAGCTATGCTAGTAAGCTAGCCTATTCTAAGATATTTTAGGTTTAATATTAAGACTAAGTTAATAGAAGGTCCGGTAGAGTATTTATACAGTTTTAGTGCTCGTGAACCACAGCGCCGCATTATAAGCGTATAGCTAGAAGACGAAGATTAATATGGAGTATAAGGATATAGAAAACTTGCAAGTTACTAGCTAAAATAAAAGATTCGTACTCTTTTCTTTTTCTATTTAGCATTACCTAAAATTATAGATGGTATTAAATACTTAATCTAGTGATAGAATAGAGGAGGTGACTGATCCCTACACGCCCTAAGTGCCTTCTTTAGTTATTTATTGCTTGAGGTTGGGGCAACAACTTATTAGGAAGCCGCTTGGTTGAGTTATTTAGCGGTAATAATATAGCGTTTGCATAGCCCGCCTTATTTTTGAGAAATAATATCATTATAAGCTACCCTGCTCCTACTTTTATCCTTATTCTTTTCTATTTTCTTAGATATTTGATGTCACGGCACTGGCCTGACGCGTTGTTATGACTTGGTGTTGTCATGACACGAGCACAGACCTAACCCCTGAGTGACGTGTATATATACCGCCTCACCTCCTACATAGTTCTGCACATGACATCGTTTGTTAATGATACATAGTCACAGTTACCTTGTTGACCCTCTGCACGTACTGTGACAGTATGTCGTGTCATCTCCTACGCCCCTGGTAGGGCTTTGTTTCCACCGTTCTATAGCTATGTTTCCAAAGCTACGACCCTACCCCGGGCGGGATTCTTACCCCTGTTTTACGACAATGCCGACCCAGTAAAATCTCTGTACGTTAAATCCATTTGAGTTCCTGAGCCGATATCCTCTCCGTCTCCCTGTCTCCAACGAGCTGATATCCTCTCTTTATGTTCTGAGTTTTATAAGCTGGCTGTAGGCCTTACTAGCGGGCCGTGGGCTACTGGTCGCGGAGCATGCCGTTCTATGCCTGCGGGAAGAACAGGAGCTGCTGGCTGTGGATAGACTAGGACGCTAGGTGTTCCCCCTATAGGCTATGTTCCTTATCTTAAAGACTATGGTTATCGATCTCTGTCTCTGTCTCTGTCTCTAAGTCTGTTTCTAGCCATGCTTCTGCTTTATGTCCTAAGTTCTTAAGCTGGCTGTAGGGAGGATACCCTGTGGGCTATATTCCTTGTACTTGATTACAGTGTAAGACTATGGGTTACTGATCTCCGTTACCGCCTCTATCTCTGTCTCCGTCTTCGAATTTGCACAGATACTACTTTAAGTTTACCGCAATAAGAATCTATGCCTTAACCTTGATCTCCGTAACCCCGAGCCTGTTAAGTCTATACCTTAACCTCGATCTCCGCAACTTTGAGCCTTTTGAGTGTTAATATCCGCCCTACGCCCTGCGGATAAACCTACAAAAAAAAAAATTCTCTGTTGTTTTCTACATTGGTTTTACTCCTACGTTGTATTTAGTACTCGAGACGAGTGCTAGTGGAGAGGGATGTAGTAGATATATAGGAGGTCTGAGGACTGAAGGGACGAAGACCTTTGAGGACTGGAAGGACGAGGATATATGTGTCTGTTTTTTTTACTTCTGTGTTTTTACTGCCAACACTTGGCTTACAGGAGCTCGCCTTAGGAAGGGGGATGTACTGTCACGGCACTGGCCTGACGCGTTGTTATGACTTGGTGTTGTTATAACACGAGCACAGACCTAACCCCTAAGCGACGTGTATATATACCGCCTTACCTCCTACATAGTTCTGTACACGACATCGTTTGTCAATGATATACAGTTACAGTTACCTCGTTGACCCTCTGCACGTACTGTGACATTTGAGATTATAGCTTCTATTGGTAGATTTACTTACTCTGCCCTCTTCCTCGTCGTAACTGCTTGGTTTTTGTGGCATCTAAACCCTTCTATTATTAAAATAGTGTTATATGGTGCCATTTTCTGCTTACTTATTATTTTCTTTTGGGTAATATACCTCTCTAAAATGTTAGTTAAAGATTTTGAGGTCTGGCGCGTCTGGGTTTATTGCGCTAGTATTATTCTTAGTTGGTATTTATAATTGTAGCTTTAATAGAATTGCTCTAAACACGCATTTCTGGTTTAGCTATTAGGTTGCGGGTATATAGGCATGATTGGGATAGTAGCGCAAACTACTAAGACGGAAATTAAGGCTATAAGGTTAACTTTGATGTATAAAGCCCCCCCTGATTTTAACTATTAGTTTATTAATATATAATATAGGTACGCAGGCCTTGTATTGGCCATTTTTATAATTATACTTTATTAAGAGTTCTATTTTTAGTATTGGAAAATAGTATAAAGGTAATCTTTTACTCTATAAGCAAATTATTTTTCTGGCTTATATGGAGCGTTGGGGAGGTTTTGTAATCCATGAAATAAATTGTCCTTTTAATAACTGGGGAAAATGTAACTGTTATTGTTGACTTAGCTATTATACCTAGGAGCTTTGACTTCTCTTGCTTCTATAATGTAGCGGATTGGCTATAGTAAGCAACTTTTAGTGCTTTAACTCCTCGCAGCAACCCTGGGGCTATTAGTGAGAGAAAGATTTAATGTATTAGCTAGGGGCTGCCTAAATTGTGACCTTGTATAGTTCTTCTACATATTCCGTGACGTGGTAGAAGTGTTAGGTGGGCTGTGTTTGGCGCGGCTGCTAGAACTAGTGGCGTTTAGTCAAATAGTTAGTGCGATCCTAGGGAAGGTAAGAGGACTAGTTTTATAAAACTAAACTAGTAGGGGTGATTCTGGTGGCGTTAGCTAAGACACTTAAATAACTTAAAATTCTCTGTTCGCGAAACCCTGCTTTGCCACGATATATTGGGACTTAGTAATTTTATTAATACCTATTTCTAAACGCTACTATGTATAATAGATATTAGGGCTAATGCTACTGTTAAGTAGGTATAAGATGCAGTTTAATATAACTTAGAGTAGTAGTAGCGTTTTCTGGCAAGTATATAGGCCTAGGCTGAGGCGCCTTTTTTTAATAAGAATTAGTAGAAATTTATGAATAAGGAAGCTAGAAATATTATTAGCTTAGGGTGTGGCTGGAATAATATAAATTTACCTAAAAGGTAAAAAAAATTTGGAACGCGTAAATGAGAGACTAAGAGATAATAGGTTAAATAAAGTAAACTAGAAGGCTATAAGCTGGTGTATACCGAAAGCTATTAGAAGTGCTACTAGTTAGTTTTAATATAAATATTATAACTAGTACGTTTTTACTAAGTTATGTTTTAGTTTTAGAGAATAAGGAATTTTAAGGGGAATTAACTAATAAACCTATTTAGGGGCTCCCGTGGGATTCTATATAAAATAATATATAAAAATAAGTGGCTAGTAGTGCGTGTAGGGGTGTGGCTGTATGGATTATTAAAGATAGGCGCTTAAATTAAAGCCTAATGTAAGTAGTGCCTGTCTCGCCTTATGAAATTAGTAGCGTATTGTACCCTAATTAACGTAGCTATGCCTTATGTAAATTTGTGCCCTATAATGCTATTGCCTATATAAGTAGTACCTAAAAATGTAGGTTATTTGTTCTTCTAGTTACTAAGTCTTTATTATGAAATTAAGAGTAGAATGTCCTATATAGGCTAACTGTCTTAGTGTAATTCTTTAAGCTCTGAGAACTATAGGAGCAGGCCTTATTATTTACTTATATTTGGCCTTGTTATGTTTAAACGCTAAGCCGTTCCCTTGGGATATAATGAGGTATTTAGATATAAGTGCAACTAATAATAAACCTTATATATAAACTTCTGCAGTATTTCTAAGTTGTTACTATGTTTTGATTTAGCTATAGCTTGTACGCCACGCGCTTTGGCTTATGGAGGATTTAGGCAGCCCTATATATAGAAAGCCCTTAGTGCTAGTAGCTCTGCCGTGCTTTTTTTTATATAAATGTTTACTTAGTATACTCTATTTCTATTTTTTATAAATACTTCCCTTTTATAACCGGTAATGAAAATCTATTAATAACTTCTTATAGCAACTCTAAGCTATTAGGCTGTTAGCTCTATAAGTAACTAAAGGCGAATTATATATACTAGAGACTTATTATTAGATAAGGCTGATAAGAATACTATTAACTCTTGCGTTAATAATATAATAAGCGATATTTAGCCCTATCTTTGTCCTTCTTTTACTAGGCTTAACTCTTCTTGTAGTATTAGGGAGATGGTAATTACTACTAACCCTAGTGTTGACGATATGATAATAAGTGTTTGGCCCTATCTTTCTCGCCCTCTGGTGGGTATTAATAAGAGGCCGATGCCTTCTAAGCTTAACTCTCCTAGTAGTGTTAGAGCGACGGCAATTTCTTCTAGTGTTAGCACGCCGAGCTAGCCCTTTTTCTTTTTTGCGAATGCTAATAAGGACTTGACTTACCCTGGTGATATTAATACCCCCTCTATATACTTTAGAGTGGAGGATGGGCTTATTTAAGGCTACTTTAAGAAGGGACTAAGCGTCCCTTAATCCCTATATAACTATTACCTCTTAAATCCCTAATGGATAAGGATGATAAGACTAAGACATTGCCTTGCCTTACTCTAGTAGCACTAGTTAGGGACTACTTCCTTTAGCTAACCATTTTTAGTTCAGCCGTAGGAGTACTAGTTATAAATAATATTCTTTAGCTAACTGCTTTTAGTTTGGCTAGGGCATTTAGCTATCTAGAAGTTTATATAAGTGACTAGTTTATATTCTTATAAAAGAAAACTGACCGCTATAAGGATTTTGTTAATATGTTTCTTATAATAGTAAAACTTTATCTTAATAATTGTTAAATGTTTAGGCTTAAAGTGGTATTAGGATATAGATATTGCAGTATAAAGATCGTCCGCTAGTCATTAGACGATCCTAAACTCCTAAAGTATATTAATATAATCCGTGGCCCTACTAATAAATAGATACTAACGGGAATTTTTAAGGATAAATATAGGCCGGTATTTACGCTTAATAAAGTAGTAGATGGATCTTATAACAATTCCCTAAAGCGCTGGCGTCCTTTTATACTTGTAGTGTAGACTAGAATAAATAAGGGTAAAGAGGAGATAAGGATAATCCAGTATTTATTACCAAAGGTAGTTATTATATATACGTTGCGTAAAGCCGAAAGAAATGGGTAGTTACTGAGATATAATTTCGTGTTTATTGGTTATAAAAATAGTAAGTGGTATAAAGAAGTTCTTAAAGCTATTAAGAATTATACGCTGATAGATGGGATATTTGTACTAATCTAGCTATATAATGTATATTTATTTTCCTATAGAATGCGCCGTAAATAGAACTTAAGCTAGGAATAGAACTTTAAGCTGAAAAGGATAGCACTATTACTGCTGATTTCTCCGCCTAGCAGACCGCCTCTATTTCTTTTACATAACAGGCTAAGCCTTTAATTTTAAACAGTAATGCCCTTATAGTAATCTAAGACTTTTTATTAGAAAGCTATCTTTAATTTAGTCCTATAGAAGATTTTATTTCTCTTTTAGGTTAATAAGCAGTGCGTCTTCCTCTTTAGTAAATTTTATTCTAGACTTTAGCCCTTAGGGCTTTGGCTTCTAGGGCTGCTTAACTAGGTTAAAAGGTAAAGGAAATTATTAAGGAAGGATATCTAGTGTATATAACCTATCTTTCTGGCGCCTAAAAGCTGCTTAGATCAAAATTTCTTCTAAATTAGTATTTAAGGCGGCTCCTAGTATTGCTTTATTAGAGTTAGAGCTAGAGGTGGGGCTTAGCAGCGGTTTTTGGGTATGGAGGCGATTATATATAGGGGATACAACCTGCTTACAATAATTGCTAGTAAGTATAGTGCTTTGGTTAAATGTATATATTGATAAAATTAAAGGGGAATAGTAAGACCATTAAAGATAATGCTTTATAGTACGCTTTGTCTTTAATTAACTAGTAATGGGGGTTAGTAATTTTTATTGCTATGTATACCCGCGGGCCCTATTACCCTTATTGCTATTACTGCTGTTACTATCCCTAGAATTGTTATTATCCGTATTATTACTATTATTACTTTTGTTGCTGTAGTTCTTGGCCTTGTCTTTATCTATAACATTTTTGTTATCCTTATTATTGCTTTCTTTAGCTAAGCTGTTTATAAGATTATCTAGAATATAATTATAACTGTTATTAGCCCTATTTTCTGGTGGCTTAGTATTGCGAGGAGACATACAGTGCTGGGGGGAGGGGCTGGTGGGCCGCGTAGTAGAGACCGCTCGCTCCTTAATAACGTTACCATTATTAAGGCTAAGGGTAGGAGAGCTAGAAGGCGTGGTCCTTTAGAAAGTAGGTAACCTTTATTGCTTTTTAGGTTATATACTCTCGCCGCTTTTACTAATAGAAGTATTAGAGATATAATTAATGCTGTTTAGTTAATTAGACCTCCGCTTCTTTAACTTTTTGGCTCCTAAAGACTCTTAACTAGCAGCTACTAATATCCTAAGCTTCTGCCTAAACTGCGGAGTAGTTCTAATACAACGCCCCTTAACTAAATTATCTGTTTAATTGCCGTCTAACGTTAAGGGTGTGGTATAATTGTGTATAGGTGCGTATACCTCTTCTCCTAGCGCTTCTAACAAAGGCAGCTCCTTATTATCTTCATTGTCCTTATTACTGCCATTATTTCTATTATCTACTAATTGTTAAATAAGGCTATTATAAATTAAAAGGGGAAGCGTATACCTAATCTATAAGGTGTTGGTTAATTATTAGCTTTATTAGCTTTGTTATTAGCGTTACTAGCTTTATTACCCTTAGCTTCTAAGTCTAGATCGGCTGTATTGTTTTTAATAACTATTGGATTTTCTACTAGTTGTTAGACGTATATATTTATAACTGCTAGGGGAATAGGGAAAGTGTAGTAGGGTAATTATAGGGGATAATTACCTTAATTACTTCCTCTAGAGACTTGACTATTATTTCTATCCCTATAGAAATTTTCCTTGTCCTTGTTATTCTTGTTATCCTTATAATACTTCTTATAAGCTTTTTTGTAATTATATATAGGGTCTGTAGGCGTTTTATTAGACAGAATCTCCAAACTAAGGCCCTAGGTAGAATAATATGCTGTTGATTACCTAAGCTTCTAATACTTTTTTATTTTTTGAGGGGAAAATAGGTACTTCCCTGCTCCTCCTTTTAGGCCTACTACTCGCGCTTTTCTTAAGGACTGTAATTGTATGGTGCTAAGACAAAGCTGTTGATTTTCTAGGGGGACTAGTGTAGAAATTGTTATTATTAAGTGAAATTTTGGGAGGGATATAAAATAAAGATTGAGATGGTGCTAATATTATTGTTATTAGAGCTGCTATTGCTTTGTGGCTTTTAATAGCCTTAAGGGGGGAATTATAGGTTTTTTTAAGTGCAAGTCAGCCCTCCCTTTGCCGCTAGCTCTTGTCTATTGCCTTTTGCCCATTATCCCTTGCCCAAGCTTCTTACCGAATTAAAGCACTTTGCGTATACCTCCGGCATAGACTAGAGTAGATTGCCGTTTATAGGGTATAAAGGCTTGCAAGGGCTTGAATTTCTAGCGCCTAATTAATACCTTTAGCAAATTGCGATTGAACCGCATTCCCCTATTTAAGCTAGTATATTTAGCTGACATAGCCATTATATCTAGCCCCTTATTAAGAGGTTAATGGCGTAAATTCTCCACCCTTATTTCTTAGTAAAGGGTAGCGCTAATATGTCTATTTACTTCCCAATAATGCTAATCTAGCTAATCTTCTACGCCGCTTGTATTAGTAGGAGGCGAAGCCCTACTTATATATACGCATTACGAGCTATCTGTGATAGAAGGAGGTAGTGTCCTTAGTGGTAGGCGGGGCTCTCTAATGCTAACCGCCTAGTGACAGATACGCCTGCTGCTCGCATAGTGATTGTATATATGTCCATAAATGTTCTGGGTGAAAGACTGTATAGGGATGCTCGCCCTCCTAATATAGCTAGTTAGTGTTAGAGATTCCTTTGCAGTTATGCCGCTATGCCGCTGATCTATTATACGCCTAAAAGCTACTACCTTCCAGTTTTAATCTAGGTGGTTTCCACTATAGCCCTATAGCTTAGGAGCCTATATTATTAATCCTTTACTACTCTGCCATTAAGTAGTTAGGTAGAGCTGATAGCCCCTTAGCCCTAAACTAGTAGATTAGACGGCGTCTCTAAAATATCTATAGCAATGCAATTATATTGCTAGGTAGGCATATATAGCCACCTAGGCAACGCTCTGTGTAATGTCCGTTTAAATAATACCTAACACAGCTCTGTATAGGGTAGTTACTTAAATTAGCGACATCTAGCTACTTTTCCACTGGGTAGCCTAGTAGGCATACTAGTCATAATATAGGTAGCTTCAGCTATTGGCAAACGCTGAAGCGGGCTGTTTAACTAATAGTATATCCTAGGAGAGAAAAAAGAACGTGGGTTAACTAAAACAAGTGCGATGTAAGCTTGCTTAAGCCCTTAAGGGGGGTAATATGGCACGCCTATCCCTCCCTACCCTGGAAGGAGATATGCGGCAGAGTTAAATAAGACGATGGTGCTAACGCGGCTAGTAACTGCGGAATCCCCCTAACCCCCTTTTTATGGGACGGTTGTAGGCTAGTGTTATTTAGGAGGCTGAAGGAGAAAGAGTGTAAGAGAGAGAATAGGATTATAAGGGCATATTCGCGCCTAGCGGATAGAGGCAGCGCTGAAAGATCTTAATAATAATTAAAGTTACCAGCACTAGAAGCGGTGATTAGGAAAGGAGGCTATAACTATCTATATATTGCCATGGAAGAGAGTTGCCTATTAGAAAGGCCGTAATTAACTATATTAATTGTTAGTCTGAGATATAGGGAAATAAAGGAATAAGCGGGCTGGACTTGTATACGTATAAGCGCTAAGGGGACGGCAGAAATGCCTTAATACGACCGTGCTAGGGACTAGTAGCAAGAAGAGGAGGAGGCGCAGCGTTGAGAGAAGGGAAAGATGGAGGATGAGAGGAAAAGCAGTGAGAGAAATGGCCTTTTATGGTTGAGGTCAAGGGGTAGTCTTGGCTTGGCCGGGGTTAACAAGCGAGGGCGCCTTGCCTGTAAAGGAAGCCTCTATTTCCTGATACAGTTTCCTACGCAACAAAATAACTAGTATTATTATATATTTATTCTAGTAAAAAAAATTAAGATTTTAAAATTAATAAAGGTATTATTATAGAAGAATAGATTTATAGTTTATATAGCATTCTTATTTAAATAAGACATTCTATAGTTAACTTTACTAGCTTTAGTAGAGTATTAGTTATTGTTTATTAAAAGTTTAAGATGGAGCTTAGTTATAAAGGAATATAGGTTATTTTAATTTCTATTAAATATTAGAGAATTAGAGAGCTTTTTAGATTTTATAATAAGTATAGGTTTTATTATAAATATAGATTAAGCTATTATTAGTAATAATAATTCATTGCTTAATGTCTGATTTGGATCCCTATTGGGCCTACGCGGACTACTCCTTAAATATATATGGGGAGAAAACGCTATATAAGAAAACCCTGTAATCCATTTCCCCGCCTTTTAGGACTTGCCTAATAGCGCCTATAAGGCGCCTATAAGTCACCTCTGGTGCTTTTACTACCTTACTTTTTAACCTCTTTGGGAACTACTGCTGCTGTAATAAGCTTACGGACGCGCTAGTATTGCGAACTTAACTCTACTACTATAGAGTTATTAGGGGGCGCCTGGTGCTTGCCCCTTTGCCTTTTATTACTATTTCCTTTACAACCTAGAACTGGTCTAGTACATTTTAGCTAATAAGCTACTGGGTAACCGCCTTAAGACCTTTTTATGTTAAGAGTAGTGTATTATAGTTCTCTGTGCCAGCTGCTAAGAGTATTACTTTTTAGTTAGTGCGTAAGGGGCATAATAGTATTATATATTTTAGGCTACCTACTAGAACACTTACCTAGTAGAGCCAATCTTTTAGTTCTATTATTCCTGTTCTTAGGAGTATTGCTATTATATTTTCTGCCTTTATTAGGCCTTCTTAGAGCCCTTAAGTGTTTACTCCTTATAGTATTAACTATGCTATGGCCTAGGTTCCTCTTGCCTAAGATAGCCTCTATACCTTTAACTCCTATACACCTCTCTAGTATTGGTCCAATTAGTATTATATTGTAGTAGATGGTTTCCCAGTACTCTTTTATACTCTACTTTAGCTCCTTTTTTTTTCTTACTATTATTTTTACTAGTCTCTTATATATCTCCCTTCCTCCTCTATATAGGCCTAGGCCCTAATATAGCACTATCCTTCTTCTGCTTTTTCTACCTGTTTCTCTAATATGTCTTCCCTACTTTAGGGTTATTAGTTGGCTCTCCTATAGAGCACCCTAGGGTCCCTCTATAGTTTGTTTAGGCGTGACTTAATATACTTTATAATACTAGAGTTGCGCTCCTTTTATACCCTTTATATTGCAGTGGCTTTAATATATAATTATAGGGGGGAATACAATGGGGTGTCATAAGTATCCGTCCTAAGCGAATTTTTAAGATAACCCACCCCACTAAGCTATATATAACAACCACGTAATTAATTCTAAAACTTTAAAAAATATCTAAAGTTTATATTATATATAAAATCTAGCTATTGTTAAATTTTTAAAAGTTTAAAACCGATAATTCTTTTAGAAATCCTATTAGTTCCCTAACAAGGTCTATAATGTTTAATATATATTTTCTACTGCTAGGTATTAATTTTTTTTAAATTTTTTTTAATGTCTTATAAAGATATATTATTATTATGACTTGTTCTATTTAGAATATTATTTTAAAATCATAAAAGTTTATTATAGGATTACAAAGTTAAAAAATTGGAATTTATATGGAGAATTGCAATTTTTCCTCATTTTTTGACTTTATAACCTTATAATAATTTTTTATATATTTTAAACGAAAATTTAAATAAGAAGAGTTTTAGTAATAGCAAATTTCTATAAAATATTAGATTTTTAAGAAATATTTTTAATATCTAGTAGTGAAAAATAAATGCTAAATAGAGTAAGTTTAGTAAAAAGTCAATAAAACGCAAAGACTTTAGACAAGGGACTATAAGATTTAAGACTTTAAAAAAAAGTTATAATAGCTAGATATTACATAGCGATAATCCTTATAACAATTTTATAGCTCTAGAATTGATTTTGCAGTTGTTGTATAGTAATTCAGCGAAAAATATCACATTTGATGTGGTCTGGGCACGGACACTTATGACACCCCACTGTATTAGCTTCCTTCTTAAGCAGTACTGTGGCCATTTGCTTATACCCGCCTGTTATGCTCTAAAGGCAGGCTATTTAGACCTTTTAGAGTAGTTTAAGGAGTGATTTAGGGGGGCCTTTCTTAGTTTCTCCTATAGCCTAAATGCTAAATCTATATGTTATAGTGGGCTAGATAACTGCTGTATATAGTAGGCGTAACCTCTAGAAGCATAGACCCTATATAGATAGAATTAACAATTCTGGGTATTATAATGTACTACGCCTGGCCCTTATAGGCCGCTTGTAACGCATATACGCTCTACTAGAGCTTACTATCTACCTATACTCCTAATACCCTTAGGCCTTAAACTAGTTGGCCCCTAAAGCCTTAAATATAGATTATATACTAGAGATCTGTAGGTTAGTTGCGTTTTCTTATAAAATAAATTAGCTGGTATTTCTCTGGTAAGAATTAGACTCTATATTGTCTTACTTATTTTATATAGGTGTTATAGGCTTTCTCTAGTGTTCTGCAGTTCTCTATAGCTATTAGCCCATATATAACTAGGTTTATATTATTAATAAAGCCTATCCCCTGGGTTGCCCCTTCCTTAAAGGACTTAAGTAGGTTGCTTATAAAGAAAAGGAAGAGTATAGGCAAGAGGGGTAATTCTTATAGTATTCCTGTTATAACTGTAATAGGGGGGCTCTGGTATCCGCTAAAGACTAGTAATGTTTCTTTCTGGCCTATAAACCCTTAAATAAATTATATAATCTATTCTAGGAAGCCCTTTGCCCTAAGGATGTATAGAAGGCGCTTATAGGGTATATTGTTATAGGCACTACTAATATCTAGGCTAAGCATTAATACTATAAAGTCCCTTTATATCACCCATGCAGATTTAATGGTGGTGGCGAGTAATGTAAGTGCTAATAGTATTAAGCGGTTCTTTCTTGCCCCTATTTAACTTTATAGTAGTAGGGCGTATTCCTTAGCCATATCTACTATATAGTTTGCTATTACCCTTTCTAAGATCTTGCTAAGGGTGTTTTCTAAGGCAATAGGGCGGTAGCTTCCTAGGATTAAGTAGTTTGCTTTACCTTCTTTTTATAGGATAACCGTTGTTATAGATCTTCTAAGTTGCGGGTAGTAGCCTATAGTAAAGTATACTTTAGCTATATCTGCAAGCCAAGGTGCTATAAGTAGTCTATAGGTCTTTAAGGCCTTATTTAGTATTCCATCTAGTCCTAGTGCTATATTATTTAAAAGGGCTAATAGTTCTAGCTATTTCCTCTGTGTAACGGGACTAGCCCAGTTACAGTAGGAATGTCTTGGTGAAATACTCGACAGATAAATTCCGACGCTTTGATTAAATTCTGCCAAGTTCTGCTAAAGTCGATTAAATTCCGCCAAATTCCGCCGACTTGATCAAATTCCACCAAGTTCCACTGATGTGATGGAATTTGGTCAAACCCTGTTGAAATCCGCGTGGGCTTGTGCCTACGCGTCTGCTGCTAAGACCCCGAATATTTAGTTACAAGTTTCCTATGTTCCTTTCTCTTCTTTACGCAACGTCTTGTACTCTGCAAGAGCTATATACCCTTAGATTTAGATAGAATTTATATTGTTCCTTTAAATCTTCCCCAAAGCCTCTTCGCGCCCTTACACTCTATTATTATATTGCTGTTAACCTATAGGCAAGTTACCAGTATTACACCTATAATATTACTAAGGTCTACTAGAGCTAGTTAGGGGAAGAACCTTTCTATAAGGATCTTTACCTTTTTATTATTATTATTAGTGGCCTATAACTCCCCTACTCTTTATAGGGGTGGTAGGTATAGGTCTTCTACTAGGCGCCCTACCTTTTTCTTTACCTATTTTACTATAGCTTAAAGGCCCTTATTATGGGGGAGGTTTAGGTTAAAGGTGTGCTTATTTATAAACTGTCTCCAATTATTTCTTGCTTCTTTTTTTAGGGTATTCTTTAACTAGTTTCTTATGTCTTTATATTATTTCTTATCTTTAGGGTTATAGCTGCTTATATATTTCCTTCTTACTTATTATTAGCTGGTAATAAAAACTGCGTATTATATAGACTATATGTGTTATATATAGGGGCCTGGTTATAAAACTAGGCAGTGCTCTTTTAGCCCATTTTTAATTGCTACCTAAATCCTTTCTAGTCTTTAGTTAATTTCCTTAGGGGTAGCTAATAAGCCTTACTTGTTTGGTATTAGGTAAATTTCTTTTAGGTCTTAAAGTTGGTGTTTGTCACGGCACAGTCCTAACGCGTACTATCTCGTACTGTTTCCTACTATTGGCTGGCCCACCACTAGCGCCTTGGCGGCTGCCCCTACTATTTGTGTATAATACCCCCTTTTATCTCCTTCTCCTCTTCATACCACAATGTAGTTATTTAGCCTATTAGCATTATAGCACTGTGACAGTTTGTGGTATCTCCTCTTGCGCCCTATCGCGATCTTTATTCTCCCCAATCCACTATCTCTATTTTCCTAGTATAATTACAACCCAGCACAACCAATAACACCATACCATAGTCCCAGACAATCTTAGTATAGTTCTAAACAATCTCAGTATTGTCCTAGATAATTTTAGCATTACAGCCAGCCTTATAGATTTTAATTACCCTACCTAGATCCCCTAAAATGGGTGACCAGAATACCCTATTAGCGAACACACACAAAGCGCTCACCCGCCTCTTTAATATATCCTACACTAACATTACCTAGGCAATTAGGAGTGGTCCAGAGTACCCCAAAGACCTTAATATAGCAGGAATATTTCAGCACCTCTTTATATATACAACCCTTTTAACTAGCGTTAAGAGCAGTCTCTAAACAGTCTATAATAAAGGCCAGACTGTAAAGTCCTAACTTAAAGAAGCTTAATATAGAATTAACTCCCTTAAGACACTTAAACTACATGTAAAGCAATATAAACAGCAAGCTTCGGTATATACTAAGACTATACAAAGCCTAAGCTCTTAGATTACTACACTTACCTAAACCATTGCCAATAAGAACACCGCTACTAGCTCTCTTCCCCTAGCTAAGCCCTATAGAAAAAAGCGTAAAGTAAAAAACCCTACCCTATTTAATAGCAAGGGATCGCCAACTAAAAAGTAAGAAAAATTTAAAATATGGGAAATAAAGATCTAAGGCGTTTTCTATAAAGATGCAAAGTGCTTTAAAACCCCAATGGACGAAGTCCTCTATATATCAGACATGCTAACAGATAAGGCTTATAACTATATTAAGCATAGCCTTAATATACTACGCATACACCTAAACAACCTAAGTAAATGGGCCTTCTCTAACCAAGAGTCTATATTTACATACATAAAGAAGCACTATAAGACTATAGATACAACCTAAGCGGCTAAGAATAAATTAGACACCTTAAGCCAAGGCAAGTATAATTACTGGTCCTAGAAAGCAGAGCTTAATAAGTTAATAATAAAAGCAAATAAGATTAAAGAATAAAAGGTAGATCTGCTTAGGAAGAATATTTTATCTAAGATAAAGGACTTAGCCCTTACCCTTAGCCGCAAAATTGACAATGCTAACTATAAAGGCTGGAGTAAGCAAATAGACGTGTTCACTTATAACCTACAGAACTACGCCCACCATACTAAGCTAAATACCGCTAAGCTAAGTACTACTAGCGGCTATTAACCTACACTACCTAATAATAACACCTCAGCACTAGCACCATAAAATAACCCAATAGACCTTAACGCCGTTAAATTTAGTGGGAGTAGTAGTAGCCTCCCTAATAACATCTAAAGACATTATATGGATAACAAACTCTGCCTAGCATGTAGTTAACCTAGCCACTAGAAAGATGCTTATAACCCTAAAATAAACCTAAATCCCCTTTTAATGCCACCGCGCCAACCCCTTCCTAGCCATAGCGGATTCTTTAGTAGAGGGATTAGTAACCAAAACAACAACTATAGACAGGGACGTGGGTTCAGACACAGAAACCTACCCCTATAATTCCCTTCCCCAATACAGCCCTAGCTAATGGTCCCATATATAAACTACAGATAAGTGCTCCATGCTACTACTAACTATAAGACCAGCTATATCCTTAGCAAAGTACCCCCTAGCATATATACACTGTTAGAGACTAATACATTAGGATACACTAGCTAAGACTATAGTCACTAGCCAAGCCCTATAATCTAGTTATTAAAAGACTAACCCTTGGACTAAATTGCCTCTAAGGGTTAAAACCATATAGGGAGGAGGATAAAAGGATTAGATCTATGCTATTAAATTAGTTAGATCTTATTCTAAGTTAGCTACCACTTAACCTTAGAATAGCAAACAATAATAAAAATGCTATTTTTATTTAGACCTACCTCTCCTTACTACACAACCTACTCCTATAAGTTTTTATTAAAACAGTAAGCCTCATTAATAGTGGTAGTACAGCACTAGCATTTGCAGACGAAGACTTGCTTATAAAAAAGCATAATATTATAATAAAAAGACTCCTAGTCCTAAAACCACTCCGCCTTACTAATAGACTCCCATCTAGCTTTATTACCCACTACTTTACAGCAAGAATAACAATCGGCCACTATATAGAATTCATACTCTTCTATATCACAAAGTTATTACCCTTAATACTAGTAATTTTTAGAATGCCCTAGCTTAAAAAGCATAACCTAAAACCAGACTTCCCTACTCTAAAGCTTAAGTTTAACTCTAATTACTATACCTATAACTATCTCCTATAGTATATTCCTAACTATAACCAAGTAGCACTACACAAACGCATTATATAGCTAACGCTTAGATACCATCAGCTAATAGTAAAAGAGGTACCTAACACTAGTGAGCTAATATACGCAGTAAATAAAACAGAGATTCTAAAAGACTAGACTACTACCCTATTCCCAAAAAAACAAACACTACCAGAACTATAAGTCCCCTATATACACCCGCTTAACCTAAGGCAGCCAATAAGATACCTAACTTTAAGTTATTTACTATATGTATATATAACCGCATATATAATAGCCAAGGGCGTTACAGCCAAGACTAAAACTAGAGCAATTAAGACCTCCCCCCTATAACGCCCAACCTTACACCTATCTCCCGCGCGTACCGTATAAGGCCGCCGCCTTATTTCCGCCCCCTAGGCCAACTAAGCCATACCAGCCTAGCTATAGCACTAGAGAACCAGATACGCCCTAACCTAGACAACATTAAATACACTTATGCCGTTAATTTTACCTAGTTCTATAAACAAAAAGGTATAAAGGTAATAAGGATCCATATAGTAGAGCTAGTAGAACTGGTTAAACAAGAAGAACACTAACAGCTGCTTAAGGAGCTACCTATAGGCCTAATAGAAGTATTAAACCTATTAGAAAGGTCTCTCCGCCGGCTAATAGAAGGTGACTATATAATAGAGGAAGCCTATAAAGCGCTACCCCCTTATTTCCATGACTTCCTTAAGATAAACCTAAAAACTAAGTCTAAGTTTCTATACCGGAAGATAGTTAATACTAATGTTAAGAAATTCCTAAAAGGCAAACCAGGATTAACCTATAAGGATATTTTGCAACGCTTACTAAAAGAGTTTTATAAATATATTAAACACTTCCTCCCTAAGAACGTAGATAAGCTACCCCTTTACTAACCATAGGACCACAAAATTAAGATTATACCAGGAAAGTAGGCCCTATACCACAAAAACAGACCACTTTTACCTACTAAACTTAGCTATGTAAAGAAGTGGATTAACAAGATACTAGATAAGGGTTTTATCCGTAAATTAGCCTTACTAGCCACGATACTACTCATCCTTGCAGTAAAACCTAGTGGCGGTATATAAATCTACTATAACTACTAAGGCCTAAATATAGTTACTATTAAGAACTGATACCTACTGTTACTAGTCCATAAGATACTTAACGCACTCTATAGTGCTAAGTACTTTACTAAGCTTAATATAATTGCTGTGTTTAACCGGATCCAGATTACAGAAGGCCATAAGTAGCTTATAGCATTTATTACCCGGTTTGGACTCTATAAGATGCTAGTTATACCATTTAGTCTCTATAACACGCCTGCTATATTCTAAAACTATATTAACCATATTTTATATAACGCCCTCAATAACTACTGCACTGTGTATCTTAATAATGTCTTTATTTTCTTAAAAATATACACTAAGCACATAAAACACGTAAATAAAATTATCTAGAGACTTGGTAATACTAGACTCCAGATCAACATTAATAAGTCTAAGTTTTATACTACCAAAACAAAATACCTTAGCTTAATTATCTTAACTAATGGCATAACTATGGACCCTAAGAAGGTGCAGGCCTTACAGAAATAGAAGGACCTAATATTAGTTAAGGAACTATAGCAATTTCTTAGCTTCGCGAACTTCTACCAATAATTCATTTAAGGCTATTCTAAGGTAGTTAAGCCTATAACCAGGCTACTGAAAAAGAGCATTAGCTAGTTATAGGGCCCTCATTAAGCACAGGCATTCCAGACCCTAAAAACAGCGTTCACTAAAGCACTGGCCCTAGCGTATTATAACTATATAAAGAAGACTGTGGTAGAGACAGACGCCTTAAACTAGGCTTTAGGTAAAGTGCTCTATTAAGCTAACAAAAGTAATAAGCTTAAGTCAGTCGTATTCTTCTCTGCTAAGCACTTAGCCCCTAAATGCAACTATAAAATATACAATAAGGAGCTCCTGGCAATTATTAAGGCACTAAAAAAATAGCGTCCCAAACTACAAGGAACTGAGCAGCTATTTAAAATTATTATAGACCATAAGAACCTCTAGACCTTTATAACAACAAAACAACTAAACCAGCGCCAAGTCTACGGGGCTAAGTTTCTTTCCTAATTTAACTTTGTTATTACCTATAGGCCTAGCACTAAAGCCATAATCCTAAACACTCTTAGCCGCCTCCTAGGCGTTGCACCTGCTAATACTAATAATAAACGTCTATAACACTAAAACCGCATTATCTTACCACCAAAGAAAGTCAACCCTACTATCCTAGAAGAACTACTAAGTAAATCCCAAGACTAGAGCATTAAAGACTTTATCATAGTAATAGACCCAGAGCCTAAGAAAAAAACCCTTAAGGAGCTTATTAAGAATGCCTATAAAGAGAACAAACTCACTAGGAATATGTTAGCTGCACTACACAAACGGGAAGACTATAAAGTACACCGTTGGCTTAAGCAGATTAGGAAGCTGCTCCGCTATAACAAATCCAAATGTTTAATTATTAACGGCCTAATCTACTACAGGAATTAAGTATTTGTCCCTAATTCACATAAACTCCAACTAGAAGTTATACACCGCACACATAGTTTGGGCCCTACGGGTCACCCAGGCCGCATTAAGACACTAGACCTCCTTAATCAAACGTATTAGTGGCCAGGTATTTCATAGTTCACAGCTACCTTTATAAAAAACTGCGCTCTCTGCTTCCATATAAAGACCCCACACTTAGCACCGCCTGGTTTCCTAAAACCACTAGAACTACCAGTCCGCCCATAGACCGATATCTTTATTAACCACATTGTTGACCTACCTAAGTGCCTTTATAACAGCAAAACATATAGACACATTTTTATTGTTGTTAACCGCCTAATAAAGATAAGACACTTTATTCCTATTACTAGCTGTTAGGTAAAACCTGAGTAGATAGTTATATAGCCGCAAGGTATAGGCGACCCTGGGGCGACTCAGGGGTGACTCGCCTGTAAGGCACGTGCAGGGCACGTGCCTAGGGAAAACCCTTCCTACCTCGCATATAGACTCCTCCTTTTCCCTTAAGGATTTGTCTATATATATAATATACCCTATTATTCCATTATTGAGCTCCCTATCCACATCCTTACCTTATATTTAAATCCTTACTAATCCCCTTAGGAGGATAGCCGGTTTAATTTTTCCACAATACCTCTGAAAAGAAAACTGACGCCTACACTTGACAGTAATACGCTAACAATATAACCGCCAAACGCCTTAGGATCTAGTGCAGACGAAACCGCTAAAAATACACTAGTAGAATCTAAGCCACCTTCCGAACCTTAAAATAATCAGCCACCTGCAAATACTGGAGACTAGTTTGACTTATATACCTGGGCTTAATAGGAGCTTAGCAAAATTACCAGTGTCTTACCAAATACTGCTAACATAAAGGAGCTAGACGAGCTGGCTAAGAAAATAGCCAACTTATAGAGCATTATTGATTTAATAAAGCCCTCCCGTCACCTCTCTAGTGAAGAGCATAAGTTATATGGCGAATATATACGCCGAACAAATCTTAACGCCCTGGTTAAGAAGTCACCACCTAATATTGGCGGTACTACTTAACAGCATTTTAACCGCTGGATCGCCACAGTTGAGAACCAATTTAAGGTTAATGACGCTAACTACGACTGTGAGCGACGCATATGCTAGGCCATTAAAGGTCTTATAAAAGAGAATACAATCGCCCAACTAGTTTATTGCCGGCTAGGCATTAAAGACAAAGGTCCTTTACTGTGGGATAAGTTTAAGACTATAGTCCAAGACCAGATCAGGAACCCTATAGTAAGACGCTTTGACAATGCTACTATATACTATACGGCTGTTATAAAAGAGAACTAGAGGTTTAACATCTTCCTAGCCCATATGCGTAGCTTAGAGGACCTCTTCTTATATACCCCTTTTGTCAATCCTAAGCAATAGGTAGACTTTTAGTTCTTATATCTCCCAGCCTATCTATAAGCAGAGCTCTTCCGCCAGAACTTCGCCCAATAGGTAAGAACCGCTAAGGACCTCTTTAATAAAATCCGCCGTATAGAGCAATTACTTAATACTACAAAGCTCGCAGAAGACCGCGTAAGCAACAGCAGCAAATTATTGTATACAAAGCGCGGTTGCAGTATAGGCTCCATAGAGTTAGGTTCAGGGAATAGAACCTAAAAAGGGCGACGCTTTAAATAAACGTCTGGGGAGAATACCTAAAAGCCAGAGGGCTTAGGGGACCCCCTAGACGCCAGTGCTACGCACGCGAGTTAAAAGAGACCCGTAGGTAACCACTATAAAGAACACTGGAAGCAAGCCAGTAAAGACAAGTTAGGCTAGCTTTTAGAAAACCTAAAGCCCTAGTAGCGCATCTCTCTTAACTACAACTAGGGCCTAATATAGAGGGAGAGAAGAAACATATTATAGTATATATTGCGATAGATACGCCCTAGGGTAAAGTCCGCCTACATTACTTATATAATAATAGGTGCTAAATTAACCTTATTAACTAAGACGTCGTCTATAGGTTTAACCTGCTTATAAGCTACGCGCTATGTTTACATAAACCTATTATATAGTTCCTTAATAGCAACCAGATGACAATCTAGGATGCTTATAATTTAACGGTTACCACTAGCGACTCCTAGGGTACCCCTTGCACTATTGGCCCCCAGACCTTTTAGGGTGGCTTATTTAATAGTTATAATATAGTTCTTAGATGGGATTGGCTTATAGAAGCAGATTTATTAACTAGCTTTCAATCTAGATAATTTATCTAGGGTACTTTAGACCCTAAACGCCTCCAGATAGTCACCCTTAATGCGCTCCTAGTAGACATTAAGGCTGGCAAAACAGTCTATTTACTATAGCTAGAAGATTCCCTCTTTACCCCGGTTACAAACATAATAGAGGACCTATTATTACTGGTAGTAAGTACCTATGCAGACCCTCTGGATATAGAGATACCGGTTATAAACATAATAGAGGACCTGTTATTACTGGCAGTAAGTACCTATAGAGACCCTCTAGTGCTGGCGCAGATTATCTTAACTTAGGGGGGAGGTAATTAAAACCCTAAAACTATTAAGTATACTGCAGCAGAGCTGTATACACTCTTAGTATAAGCATACCTGCAAAACGCATATCGGCTGCACCCTTCTCTTTACTAGCTCCTAAAAGCACACTACTATATAATAGTCGCCTTAACCTCCGTAGACCCTAGCCTACTAGATATATATAAAGAGGAGATTAATATCTTCTCTAATAAGCTAGCAAGTATACTACCTCAGAACTCTAAGTATAACTATATAATCGACTTAAAAGAAGGCAAGACACCACTATAGATGCCCATCTACAACCTCTTATAGAAAGAGTTGCAGATCTTATAGGAGTACCTAAAGAGTGCTCTTAAGAAGGGCTGGATTAGGCCCAGCAAGTCACCTACTAGAGTGCCTATCCTCTTCATACTAAAATCAGAAGGTATAATGCGGCTATACGTTAACTACAGATGCCTAAACAAGATCACAATTAAAAACCGGTACCCCCTACCGCTGGTCGGCAAACTCTTTAATAGGCTTAGCTATGTAAAGATATTTATAAAGCTAGATCTTTATAATGCGTACCATAGGATTTACATTAAAAAGGGAGATAAATAGAAAACTGCATTTAAGATACGCTATGGTCACTTTAAGTACCTAGTAATGCCCTTTAGTCTTACTAACACCCCTATAACTTTCCAGAGCTATATTTAAAAAGCTCTAGGGACCCTAGTGAATACCATCTACATAGTTTACCTAGATAATATTCTTATCTACTTAAATGATAAGAATAAGCATATTAAGCACGTTAAGCAGGTACTATAATAGCTCTATACTTGGGGCCTATACGCCAAACTGTTAAAATGCATCTTTTATACTAAGAACATTAAGTTTTTGGGCTTTATTATCATACCTAATAGTATTATAATAGATCCTACCCGTGTAAAAGCTATTAAGGAATGGCCTAAGCCTAAGTCCTATAGGGGCATCCAGGTCTTCCTTGGCTTCGCTAACTTCTATAGGCGATTTATCTAGAACTACTTGGATACCGTATACCCCCTACACATACATCTTGCACAGGTATATTACAACCCAATATTAGATAGGGAGAAGAAGAAGTAGAAGCATAAGAAAGGGCCCACTAAATGGTATTAACCCTAGTCCTGGCCCAATGACACTTAGTAGGCGTTTTATAAGCTACGCGCTGCGTTTACATAGGCTTCTCTACTTCACCACTTTAACCCTAATCTACCCCTAATAGTAATTACTAACGCTTCTAATTATGCCTATAGCAGTATACTTCTACAGCCTTTTAGGTAGGGAGATTAACTCTACTAGCACCTAATTGCTTATTACAGTTAGAAGCTTACTAGCCTAGAAGTGCGGTATAATACGCATAATAAAGAACTACTCGCTATAGTGCAATGCTTTAAGACGTGGCGCCACTACCTTAAGCACGCCATATATGTAACGCGCATGCTCTGCAATCACAATAATCTTAGGTACTTTATAACTATAAAAAGCTTATCTACTCGCTAGGCCCGGTACACCAAGGAACTAGCTAAGTTTAATTTTAAGATTAAATATAAGCTAGGCAAAGCAAATCCCGCTAATATATTATCCTAGCGCCTAGATTATACCAAAGGCTTTAAAGATAGCAGCAAGAGGATAGTTCTTAATGCTATGCTACCTATATTGCAGCAAAAGTTGCAGGTTATAGGCCTTGTGGGCGGCCCTAGTGCTACTACACCAAACCAGCGAGTAGCATGCGTGCAGTATGCGAGCGACCCTCGCGAACATGGCGCCGGCGGACTAGGGTGTCCTACCATTCTCTCTAAGACCTCCTTAACTGGCCTAATGGCGTTTAACCCTAGGGAAGATCCCTTAGCCCAGGCAACGGTCCCCCGCGATAACCTGACGAGTCACCTGCATATTACACATTACTTTGCTAGCACTGACTTTGCGCAGAGTCTTGTACTACGGCAAGAGGTAGTAGTAGCTACCTTAGCCGAAATGGCATTTATGGAATACCCCCCTAAGTTACTGGTTAATTTTATTTACGGAGTATAAAAAAGGGACGCCTTTATATGCTCTATATATAATTAGTTAACCTAGGGATAGGTTTCTACTAGTAATAAGGACTACACCCTTAATAATTAAGGACTCTTAAGGCAAAATAACAAGGTCTAGGTGCTAAATTGTATACTACTGCAATAGGAGATCCTTAAGCGGAATCATAATAATCCTATAGGTAGCCACTATAGATTTAACTATACCTGCAAGGTAATTACGCAAAAGTATGCTTAGAATAGCCTCACTAAAGATCTCTGCAAATACCTAGATAATTGTAATGCCTACCAACGCTATAAATTGTGCTATTGTAAACCCTATGGCGAACTGCAGCCTCTCTAGGTCCCCACCTAAGCCTAATAATATTACTTACTTAACTTTATTACGGATCTCCCTAAGTCCAAGACTTCTAATAGTATAGAGTATAACTCCGTCCTTGTTCTTATAGACCGTTTTATAAAGCTAGTACACTACTATCTAGTGTATAAGATAATTAATGCTATATAACTTATAGAACTTTTATTTAGAGTCTTTATATAAATAGGGCCTTTAGATAATATCATCTTTAATAAAGGTAGCGTGTTTATAAGCAAATACTAAAGCACTATATGCTACTATTTACGCGTTTAATATAAGCTTAGTACCGCATTCCACCTACAGACAGATAGTTAGATGGAATATTAAAACTAGGAGCTTAAGGCATACCTGCGTATATTTACAAACTAGAAATAGTCTAATTGGGCCTCCCTACTTGATAAAGTAGCCTTTGCCTATAACTCTAAGGTCCATGCTATAATGAAGCATTCCCCCATTAAGCTTGCCTACGGCCAGCTACCAAACATCCTAGATGGAGTCCTAGACGGCATCTAAGACGCCTAGCAAGGTAGGGAGGGGTCTAAGTTAACAAATGTTAAACTTGCAGAGACGCACCTATAGCGCCTACGCCTTACACATAAGGTAGCGGCAGCGTCGATAATGTACGCCCAATAACTTCAGATAAAATACTACAATTGTTACCATCTGGCTAAGTATTTCGCCGTTAGTAAACGAGTCCTACTCTCTTCTAAGAACATCCGCATAAAACGTCCCTATAGGAAGCTTAACAGCAAGTTTATAGGACCGTTCTAAATCCTAAAGCACATAGGGCAGCAAGTATATAAGCTAGAGCTCCTACCTACTATAGCACAGCTCTACTAGTCTTTTATATCTCCTTACTAGAGCCTTATAAGTTACGCCCTAGGTTTTAACCCCTGGCAGTAAAAGAGCTTAAGGAAAACAGCTAGGAAGTAGAAGTAATTATTACCTACTAGGATTGTGCTAGATAACCGCAGTACCTCATTAAATGGCTAGGATAGTTAAATAAGTATAATAAATAGAAATATAAGACAGAACTTAAAAATTGTTAATAACTGCTAGATAAGTACCGTAAGCGGAACACCCTAGTCTTACAGCTGAAGCGTAGGCGAAAAGCAAGCACTGCTGCTAAGACATAACCCGTATAAAAGCAGAGCAGAGGACATCCTAAGGGATTAAAGAATAAGCTGACGCTTGCAGTAAGAACTGCGGTATATATATAGGGTGAAACGTAATTTATTAATATTCTATATAAGCTACACTCTAATGCAACCTAGCTATGCTAGCAACTTGCAGGCGAAGCTATGGTATACACTAATAATAAAGCTTAATTCAGAAAGCACCCTTTATAGACCTAGTCTGTCACTCTATACCAGCTTAGCAGATTATTATATTAGAGAATAGGCCTATTTAACTAGGATCTAAGACCTACTGGTGACCTGCTGGTAGTAACCTATACTAACAACTTATATACTATTCCACGCATATGCTATGTAGATAATGCGTAAGGCTAAAGTATAGGTTAGCGGTAGATTTAACGGGCATATAGCCTTACTATCTATAAATCTGGCTGCATATAAGTAACCTATAACCTACCTGTGAAGTATATATAGCGCTACGCCGGTATAGCATAAGGCTAAAGAAGGGTTAGTGGTGGATTTAATAGGCATACAGCCTTACCGTCTATAAATCTGGCTGTATGCGAATAACCTACGACCTACCTGTGAGGTACTAGCGACCTGCCTACGCAAGCGAGCTTTGGAATACTTCTAGTCTACCAAATTTAGGCGACGGTATTGAGCTCTATGGGCTCTACCTATTAAATGGACCAATTAGGATTTTCTATACCGGGCATATAAAATTATTACTGGCTTGGTTAAACGCGGGGGAGTCTTAGTAAGGCAAATCTGACTAATTAGACAACTTTAACCGCTAGTTGAAGTTCCTTAACATCTTTGCGCTGTGTATATGTACTACCTGTCCCTCTATACGTAAAATTAAAACGCTCTTTCCCCTTTAAATTTTTTCCTTATTAAGGTTTTTTATGGGGTTTTATTGAGGCTTAAGTATATAAAGGATTGGGGACAATTCTTTTAAAGGAGGGGGCATTGTTAGGTGAAACCTAAGTAGATAGTTATATAGCCGCAAGGTATAGGCGACCCTGGGGCGACTCAGGGGTGACTCGCCTGTGAGGCACGTGCAGGGCACGTGCCTAGGGAAAACCCTTCCTACCTCGCACACAGACTCCTCCTTTTCCCTTAAGGATTCGTCTGTATATAC